>Ga0070741_10000530_pt1 | contig 135757 bp, 117 predicted proteins | sample Coa_R1_4_FD_66440 | JGI IMG/M metagenome (GOLD analysis project Ga0070741, IMG submission 66440) | Surface soil microbial communities from Centralia Pennsylvania, which are recovering from an underground coalmine fire - Coalmine... | ecosystem: Environmental > Terrestrial > Soil >... | reverse complement strand
CCACCTCCAGATTTGCCACCACCACCCGGACGTCCACCGCCGCCAGACCGTCCTCCTCCACCGCCAGGTCGACCACCACCGCCGCCTGGACGGCCTCCGCCGAACCCGCCACCACCGCCCGGTCGGCCACCTCCACCACCGGGGCGACCTCCTCCGAATCCGCCGCCACCGCCCGCTGTTTTCGGACGTGCTTCATTAATATTCAATGTCCGTCCACCCAGTTCCTTGCCATTCAATGCGGCGATAGCCTTTTCGGCTTCGCCGGAATCCGCCATTTCGACGAATGCAAAGCCTCGGGAGCGTCCAGTGTCCCGGTCTGTAACTACGCTCACTTGATCAACTTTTCCGTGCGGCTCAAAAAAGGTTCGCAGTTCTGCTTCAGTAGTGCTATGGGGGATGTTGCCTACGAAAAGCTTCTTCATCGAAATTTCCTCGTTCCTCAACTATTTAAACTGCAATCATTGCGTTAAGCTTTGGCCAGCTCGCTATAAGCCCCACTATGCACGATTTTTCTTGCCCACAGTTGTATCAACTACTTTTTCTTGTTTTCCAAGCTGATCCAGGTTGATGCCTGCTGCTGTAAGCAGCGCTTTGGTTCGCAGACGGCGTTGGATATTCTGTTTCCGTGCCCGATGGAATCGGGATTTATCACCATTGACTCGGGACATCGATCTTCCTTTTTGTTGCCTATCCGTAAAGAACTACGAACACGGCTACTACCTTTCGCGACCTTTGCAAGGCATACTGATGCGAAGTGACGCACCAATCATAAATCTTGTTGAATCGCGAGAGCGCCTTATGTGGGATTCTCAATCGCGAAGGCGCAACGGATGACTAAATGTGTCTTCGTGGTTAAGTTTAATAATTATACCTTCTAAGCAAGAAAAAGCAGAAATGCTGAAGTCATTATTTTGAGGGCCGAGATTAAATTTTGAAGGTTAGATTGCGGGCATGTGGACTGAAAAAACATCAAGAATGGGCGGGGCATCCCTGACGCTTTTCACTCAAATTCCAACTCAAGGATTGGCTGGTCAATTTCTTTTCCTCCCCGAACTCGATAAAACTACAGTCACTTGCGGTGACGGCCTTTCATTAAATTTCGCTAACACCCTTGACATCAGCTCTGGTACACTATAAATGCGTTTGATCAGAATCGGTTGTAGAGCAGCTTCAGCTTACCGGCTCGTCCTGCCCTTAGTACCTCCGATCCATTCCAGCGTAAATTGATTGAAAAGGAAACAAGTAACAACATGGCAGAACAAGGAACAGTAAAGTGGTTCAATGACGCTAAAGGCTATGGCTTCATCAGTCGTCAGAGTGGCGAAGATGTTTTCGTGCACTTTTCGGCGATTCAGGCGGGCGGCTTCCGTAGCCTGCAAGAAGGCCAAAGTGTGGAATTCGAAGTCACCAAGGGACCGAAGGGCTGGCAGGCCGAGAACGTCCGTCCTCTGTAAGATTTAACAGAACGGCTTCTCCATAGATTCGTGCCCGCCACCGCAACAAGGGGCGGGCACGTTAATGAGATCGACGCGGATACGCGCTCCCCACCGGAGTTTCCAGAATGCAAGATGACTCGAAAGCTTGCTTTGCCATTATCCGCCACAATGTTCGAACCTACGAATCGGGCGGAGTTGTAGCAGTTATAAAAGGTCGAACCGCAGCGGAAAACATCCTTAGCCAGCAGGAAAAGGGCCAAGGCTCTGAAGATCGTCACGCAGGCTGGCGTTATTTCCTCGAAAAAACAGATTTAAGACCTGGCATGGATCCCACGGAAGCCACCAACCTCCGGCAAACCCGACTCGAGGTTCGCGAGTCAGAGGCCCAGGAATCTTCTGACCCAGGACTCTACCCTTCACGACCGCACTAATCATTCTAGTCACAAGTCAGCTCCCGGCAATCCAGCCGAAGATATCTCGCATTCTTTGATTCACGAAGCGCTTAATTCCATCTTTCCGTGGCAAGGTTAATCGGTCACAATTCGCTAATTTCCTACGCAGATTCTACGTTTTCAAAAATTCCAGCGGCGCCCATGCCACCGCCGACACACATTGTGACAAGTCCGTACCGTGCATTTTTTCGCTTTAATTCTCGAATAATGCTTGCCGTCAACTTGGCTCCCGTACAGCCCAGTGGATGGCCGAGGGCGACAGCTCCTCCGTTGGGATTTACTTTTTCTGGATCCAGCCCTGCTTCCTGGATCACGGCAAGCGACTGGGTGGCGAAGGCTTCATTCAATTCGATTACATCAATATCGGAAAGCTGAAGACCTGCCATCTTAAGCGCTTTCGGAATAGCAAAAACTGGACCGAGTCCCATTTCTTCCGGCTTGTATCCCACAGTCGCGAAGGCGATGTAGCGAGCCAGAGGCCTAATGCCCAGAGCCTTAGCGCGGTCGGCAGACATCACCACAGCGGCAGCGGCTCCATCGGACATCTGCGAAGAGTTGCCTGCTGTTACTGTTCCCTTGGCATGAAACGCTGGCTTGAGCGAGAGCAAAGCTTCAAGGGAGGTGTCGGCACGCGGGCCTTCGTCGACTTTGAAAATTATGTCCTGACGCTTCGGCTTCGAACCGTTTAGAATCGTAAAGCTCACCGGAACGGGAATGGTTTCGTCCTCAAACTTTTCGGCTTGAATCGCGGCTAAAGCTTTTTGATGGCTGTGTAGGGAAAATTCGTCGGCAGCTTCACGAGTGATTCCGAAACGTTGCGCCAGCCGCTCGGCAGTGAGGCCCATCGATAGATAAGCATCGGGATAATGATCCACCAGCCACGGATTCGGCGAAATCTTATGGCCACCCATCGGGATCATCGACATCGATTCCGTGCCGCCCGCTACGACGATCTCCGCGCCACCACTCATGATGCGCTCTGCTGCCAATGCGATCGCTTGCAGTCCAGATGAGCAGAAGCGGTTGATCGTAAAAGCGGACACTTCAACCGGTAAACCAGCCCGCAGGGCAGCAATGCGGGCAACGTTCATACCCTGTTCCGCTTCCGGCATAGCGCAGCCGAGGATTACGTCTTCGATTTCTTTGGGATCAATTTGCGGCACTCGATCCAGCGCGCCTTTGATGGCAATCGCAGCCAGCTCATCGGGACGGGTGGCGCGCAGCGTGCCTTTGAAGGCGCGTCCAACAGGGGTGCGGACAGAAGAGACCAGAACAACTTCGCGCATGTGAACTCCAGCGGCTGGACGGTGTTATCCAGCAAGAACCATTATCGACTACTAAGAAGACGGAAGTCACATGAAGGTAGCCAGTGCTCGTCTAGCGCTTGGGTCTATAAATATGCGTACTGGTTCCGAAGAAGACTTCCGCTGACTCCATCACTGTTTCGGATAATGTCGGGTGGGGGTGGATACTCAATGCAATATCCGTGGCTGTCGCCGCCATCTCTACCGCGAGTACGCCTTCAGCGATCAACTCTCCCGCACCTGCGCCGACTATGCCCATACCCAATACGCGTTCGGTTTGCGGATCGAAGATAAGCTTTGTCATGCCTTCCGGCCGGTCGATGGTAATGGCACGACCCGAGGCTGCCCATGGGAATTTCGCAACTTTAATTTCGCGGTTTTCTTTTTGCGCCTGTGTCTCGGTAAGACCGCACCAGGCGATTTCCGGATCGGTAAAGATGACGGCGGGAATCGCGTTGGGCTCGAATGCAACTTTGTGTCCGGCTATGGCTTCGACTGCGGTGCGTCCTTCATGCGAAGCTTTATGCGCGAGCATGGGCTCGCCGACTACGTCGCCAATTGCATAAATTGATGGGTCGTTCGTTTGTAATTGTTTATTGACCTGAATGAATCCACGCTCGCCGACTTTGACCTGAGTTTTGTCGAGACCGGGAATTTCTGAGTTTGGCTTTCTTCCCACCGAGACCAGCACTTTATCGAAAAGCTTTTCGCTTCGCGTTTCGTCCGCACCTTTGAAGCTGACCCGGATTCCATTCGCTTCTTCTTTGACCGAGGTCACTGTCGTGTTCAACAGGATGGACTCAAAACTCTTCTCGATTCGTTTATGCAAGGGCAGCACGAGATCGCGGTCAGCGCCCGGCAGTAGGCCAGCAGTCATTTCAACCACAGTCACTTTCGTGCCAAGAGCCGCATAGACGGTGCCGAGTTCAAGACCGATGTATCCCCCGCCCACGACTAACAAATTTCCCGGCACGTCTTGCAGATTAAGCGCGCCGGTTGAATCCATCATGCGGGGCGTATCCAGTTTTAGGGTTGGAATCACCGCAGGCCGCGAGCCAGTCGCGATGACGATCCGGTCGAAAGTCAATGACCCGTCTCCGCCATTCACTTTGGAAACGCGAAGAGTATTCGAGCTCTCGAATGCAGCCTTACCCTGGATGTACTGGACTTTTCGCTGTTTGGAAAGCTGGCCCAGGCCACCAGTCAGTTTATTAATAACGCCTTCTTTGAACGACCGTAACTTCGCGATGTCTATTTTAGGCTCGGCGAATTCGATGCCCCAATTTTTCGCGTGGCGTGATTCGTCGATCAGCTTGGCTACATGCAGTAAGGCTTTCGAGGGGATGCATCCGCGATAGAGACAGACACCGCCCGGGTTGAGTTCCGGGTCGATGAGCGTGACTTTCATTCCAAGGTCGGCGGCTAGGAAAGCGGCAGCGTAGCCACCAGGGCCTCCGCCAATGACTGCGATGTGCAAGTCTGAATTTTCTGGCATTTATTTTAGAGGCTCTGTTTAATCTAAAATCTCATCCCTGCACCGAAAGCAGGAATGGCTGCTCGAAAGCTTCTGAAATCCAGCGCAGGAAACGCGCTGCGTCAGCTCCGTCAATCAAGCGATGATCGTATGACAGCGAAAGTGGGATTACCCGTCGCGGCTCGAATTTCCCATTGATCCACACCGGCTCCATGCTGGAACGGGAGAGACCGAGAATTGCGACTTCGGGATAATTGACGATGGGCGAAAATCCTGTGCCCCCAATTCCACCAAGATTGGTGATAGTAAATGTGCCACCTTCCATCTCGGCAGCGGTTAATTTTTTGTCTTTTGCTTTCCGGGATACTTGAGTCAGTTCGGCGGCAAGCTCGACGATGTTCTTCTTGTCTACGTCACGGATTACCGGAACCAATAGTCCGCGATCGGTATCGACCGCGACGCCAATGTTGATGTATTGCTTGTAGGCGATTTCTTCCTTCTCCATGTCGATGCTGGCGTTGAATTGCGGAAATACTTTCAACGCAGAAGCACAGACCTTAAGGGCGATGGCCGTGACCGTCATCTTGCCGCCAGCTTCTTCGACTTTCGGAGCAAACTTTGCCCGCAACTGTTCGAGTTCGGTGATGTCGGCTTTGTCCTGCTGAGTCACATGCGGAATCGTGGTCCACGCCTGCCACAGATGTTCGGCAGTCTTGCGCCGTACCCCTCGCATCGAAACTCTTTCGACTTTTCCCCACTTCGAAAAGTCCGGCAGCGCAGGTTGAGAAAACACCCCGTGAGGAGCCTGGGCTACAGCAGCCGCTGAAGCCAACAGCGATTTCGCATGCGCCTTTACATCATCCTCGCTGATCCGGCCACCCGGACCATTTCCTTTCACATTGTGAATGTCTACACCCAACTCCCGCGCCAACCGCCTCACATGCGGAGCAGCTGGAACTGGTTCGCGATGTTCGCTGCCAGCAACTTTATCGAGTTGACGCGGCATGGCGAAATCGGCTGCCCTGGTTTGCGGGGGATCGGGAGGTAAAGCTTGCTCCTCGGTCTTCCCTTCTGCGTGCATGGCAGCCTGAAAAGAAAGCCGGGCGCCGTCCTCTTCGGAGGAGTGCTCCATCGGAACATGCGCCGTTTTCTGTGGAGGCTCGGTCGCAGCGCCTTCGAGGGTGAAGATTACTTGCCCAACTTTGACCTTCTCGCCTTGCTTTACTTTGACTTCTTTCACAACACCCGAAATTGAAGAAGGAACTTCTACGACAGCTTTATCAGTCTCAAGCTCCATCACTGGCTGGCCTTCTGAAACTTTTGATCCGGAAGAGATCATCAAGCGAACGAGGTCACCCTGGTGAACATTTTCTCCAAGCTCCGGTAATTTGAATTCATTGGGAGCTTGAGTTGAGCTGCGCCGCTCAATGAACTGCTGACGTTCTGGTTTTACTTCAGATTTAACTTCTACTTGCTGCGTAACAGGTTTTTCCTGCTTAGGGGATGGAGGCACAGCGGCAGGTTTGGCATTGGACTCCGCGGCTTTGGGCTCTCCGATTTTCGCTTTTGCGCTCGACCCATTTTCGAAGGTAAAGATCACCTGCCCAACTTTGATCTTTTCCCCTTCTTTTACCCGAACTTCTTTTACGGTGCCGGTCACGGAGGACGGAACTTCGACGACAGCTTTATCAGTCTCCAGTTCCATCACGGGCTGGCCTTCGGTGATGCTGGCCCCCGGCGAAATCATAAGACGAACCAAATCGCCCTGGTGAACGTTTTCGCCGAGTTCCGGTAGTTTGTATTCTGTCACTGAACTTTTTCTCCCTTATCTTCTGAGGCATCCACGCGGTAAGCCAGGCCCTGGTCTGGCCAGATCCGCTCCACATGTATATGAGCACTATCCGATTGCCGGATTTACCTTTTCCGGATTGATGCCCAGGTCTTTAATCGCTTTCTGTAAGACGTCGGGCTTGATTTGTTTTTCGCGCGCCAGCGCATTCAACGTTGCCAGTACGATGTGTTTGGCATCGACTTCAAAGAAGTCGCGCAACGCAGCGCGTCCTTCGCTGCGTCCGAAGCCATCTGTCCCTAGCGCCACCAAGGGTCTTGGGCACCACTGCGCAATTGATTCCGGCAACACTTTCATATAATCCGATGCCGCCACAAGTACGCCCGGTGCATCTTTTAAAAGCTGCGTCACAAAGGGTACGCGCGGCTTCTCTCCCGGATGCAGCATGTTCCAGCGGTCACAATCATTGCCATCGCGATAAAGCTCCTTGTAGCTGGTGACGCTCCAGATATCGGAGGCGACGCCATACTTCTCTTCGAGAATCTGCGCAGCCTTTAGCACCTCGTACATGATGGTTCCGCTGCCGAAAAGCTGGGCTTTCAGCTTCGCTGTCTTGTTCTCGGAAGTTTTATAACGATAAAGCCCCTTGAGGATGCCCTCCCGCACTTCTTTGCCGTCCGGCATCGGGGGCATAGGCAATGGCTCATTGGTCACGGTCAGGTAGTAAAAAATCGACTCCTGATCAACATACATGCGTTTAATGCCTTCTTGAATGATCACGGCAATTTCATAAGCGAATGCCGGATCATAGGCCAGAAGGTTTGGCACGGAAAGCGCCAGTACGTGGCTATGTCCGTCTTGATGCTGTAACCCTTCGCCTGCCAGCGTGGTGCGGCCCGCGGTGCCGCCAACGAGGAATCCGCGAGTGCGCATATCGGCTGCGGCCCAGATCAGATCGCCGATACGCTGGAATCCAAACATGGAGTAGTAAATGAAAAACGGGATCGTATTGATCCCGTGATTGGCATAAGCGGTTCCGGCAGCGATAAAGGAGCACATCGATCCCGCTTCGGTGATGCCTTCTTCAAGTATCTGACCGTCTTTAGCTTCCTTGTAATAAAGAAGCGTATCCATATCGACCGGCTCGTAGATCTGGCCTACGCTGGAGTAAATTCCTACTTGTCTGAACAACGCTTCCATTCCGAATGTGCGGGCTTCGTCGGGAATAATTGGAACAATCAACTTTCCAATTTCCGGATCGCGCAGCAATTTTGCGAGTAGCCGCACAAAGACCATGGTCGTCGACGCTTCGCGATTATCGGTTCCTTTGTAGAATTCCTCGAAGTGAGTTTCGGAAACCGGTTTGATCGGCGTAGCTCTTACTTTACGTTCCGGTAAATAGCCGCCGAGTTGTTGACGGCGTTCCTTCATGTAGGAAATTTCAGGACTGTCGTCGGGTGGCCGATAAAATGGCGCATCGTGCAGTTCTTCGTCTGGAATCGGAATTCCGAAGCGCGAACGGAACATGCGCAATTCATCGTCGTTTAGTTTTTTCTGCTGGTGCGTGATGTTCTTGCCTTCACCCGCTTCGCCCAGACCGTAGCCTTTAATCGTTTTAGCCAGAATGACAGTCGGTGAGCCCTTATGCTCGACAGCAGCTTTGTAAGCGGCGTGCACTTTTAACGGATCGTGGCCTCCGAGCCGTATACGGGACAACTGCTCGTCAGAAAAATGCTCAACCATCTTCAGCAATCGCGGGTCGGTGCCGAAGCAGTTCTGCCGGAAGTACGCTCCGCTTTCTACGAAATATTTCTGGAACTGGCCGTCGCTAATTTCATTGAGGCGGTTGACCAGCAGACCGTCGCGATCGTTTTGGATTACTCCGTCCCAATCGCTTCCCCAGATTACTTTGATTACGTTCCAACCGGCGCCGCGGAAATTGGCTTCGAGCTCCTGAATAATTTTGCCGTTACCGCGTACCGGACCGTCGAGCCGTTGCAGGTTGCAGTTGATAACAAAAATCAAATTATCGAGGCGCTCGCGCGAGGCCAGCGATATCGAGCCCAGCGATTCTGGTTCGTCGGTTTCGCCATCCCCAAGGAAGGCCCAAATCTTCCCAGTAGTTGACTTCTTCAAGCCGCGATTTTCCAGATAGCGGCTGAAGCGAGCCTGATAGATAGCCTGAATTGGCCCTAATCCCATGGATACAGTCGGGAACTCCCAGAAATCGGGCATTAGCCAGGGATGCGGATAAGAAGAAAGACCGCCTCCCTCTTTCAGCTCACGACGAAAATTCTCCAGCTTCTCGGTCGGAAGACGTCCTTCAAGAAATGCTCTGGCGTACATTCCGGGAGCAGCGTGGCCCTGGAAATAAACAATATCCCGGTCGCCATCTTCCGTCTTTGCCCGCAGAAAGTGATTGAACGCGACCTCATATAGAGTTGCGGCAGATGCATATGTGGAAATGTGCCCGCCAATTCCCTCCTGCACTTTGTTAGCTCGCACAACCATGGCCAGCGCGTTCCAACGCACCAGGCTTTTAATTCGACGTTCCATGGCCTGACTGCCGGGAAATGCCGGCTGTTGCGAGGAAGGAATGGTGTTTATATATGGGGTTGTTGCCGTAAAGGGTAGATTTACACCCGCAGCACGCCGTGCATGCAGAGAGAGCTGTTGGAGCAATCGTCCAGCGCGCTCTGGACCGCCTTTAGACAATACGTAATCGAGGGAATCCAGCCACTCCCGCGTTTCAAGAACTTCGGAGCCGTTACTGTGAGTTTCCGACGGTGTAAAGGTTTCTGCCACGTCTTTATCTTCTCCAGCTTTTAATGGGAACCTTCAATCATAGTCAATAATTCAAAATTTTGCTGGCCAGTTCAGAAAACTTTAGGAGATGGGCGCAAGTACTTGGAAATGCAGGAGGAGTTTCCGAATGCGGGAATACATCAGAATGAGCGAACCTACTTTGAGAAAGCCCTATACTTAAAGCCCTATACTTAAAGATCGAAACGGATTCATTGCTCCGATCATCCAAGTTGGCAAGAATCAGCGTGCTACAGATTCAGATTCACCCCGCGATCATGAAGCGATTGCGTCAGTCCTAAGATCACGCGAATTTGGTTATTCAAGACGAAAGTTAAGAGGAGATCACCATGACCAAGAAAGCCCTATCAGCGAATAATAATTCGAAAATCAGTGCGCAGCCACGTTTGCATCAGGGAGCTGCTGAAATCCAGAAATACGGCACTGTAACCCATGCCCTTCCTCTCGATTTGGAGGAGCCTGTCCGATTGGAAATGACAGAACACCTGAATCAGCTACTCGCCGATACCATGACCCTTCGAGACTTATATAAGAAATCACATTGGCAAGTCGCTGGACCGACCTTTTATCAACTTCATTTACTTTTTGATAAACATTACGATGAGCAGGTCGAATTAGTGGACACAATTGCCGAGCGCATTCAGCTGCTTGGTGGACTAAGCCTCGCAATGGCTCACGATATTGCGGAGACGACTAAAATTCAGCGTCCACCTCGCGGCAGAGAAGAAGTTCCGGTACAGATCTCACGTTTGCTGGACGCGCATCAGGTCATCATTTCTGAGTGCCGGGAACTTGCCGAACGTGCAGATAAGCTTGGCGACGACGGGACCAACGATTTGGCAGTGAGTGATGCTTTGCGCTTGAACGAGTTACAGTCCTGGTTTTTAAGCGAGCATTTGGTGAACATGCCCCTGGTACACGCGATAGATAGTAAAGAAGAGCAAGTGGAACTGGAAGCTACCGGTGATTGAGGCTTAATGCCTTTATTTGCAAAGGCTGGCATATGCCAGCCTTTTTGATTTCTTAATCAATTGCTTCCATCAGCTTACGCCAGCAACCCCCGCCCACTCTGAAGTCCTGCACTGCCGAATTTTTATTCGTTCTTCTAGACGCAGCGCTATAAGGTGACATCCAAGTATATGAAAAATGGTTTGCAATATTTTGTAAGGACTTATGGCTGATTTGAACGCGATGAATGATTATGCCGCCGAACCAAGAGAGCCTAATGCGTCGGCGATGCGCAATGTCACTTCAATAACAGAGATGCCAAGACATCGGGATGATTACGAAGCTCGAATTAACTCTCCTAGTGATGCATCGCAGCGCGCATCGTTATGGCTGGAACAGGCAAGAGCTACGCTGAGCCGATCATGTGCATTGGGGCAGAAACGTCTGGAGAAATTGGTCAGGCACGTCAATGATCGCGTCCGCCGCGCTGCAGAAGAAGAGCCTCTGCAAGTAATCGCAATCGTCGCCGGATCTGCCTTCGTGGCCGGTGCAATACTGCGGGTTTGGAGATCGCATGCATACAAATGAAGCTGCATACACAACAAATAATGGGCAAACACTTGCAAGTGTAATTCGTGAAATCCGCGACGAGGCGAAAGAGTTCATCCAAACTCGTTTGCGGATGGCGAAATCGGAACTCAAGGAAACCATTGCCTCCATGAAGGTATGGCTTCCGTTGGTTGCGGCTGCATTAACTTTGCTGGCAACCGCCTACGCGCTATTTACCATTGCTTTAGTGGCGCTTGTCTCGGCGGCGTTCGTGACAAGTCCGTACCGATGGTTTTTGTCATTTTTGATTGTTGGCCTGATATGGACGATTGCAGGAGTGATCTGCGGATATATCGCCTTAGTTCAAGTACGGTCACAAGGGACCTTCCCCAAGAGAACAGTTGATGTTTTGAAGGCAGACGGAATTTGGTTACAGAATGAGGTGAAGAACCACGTATGAGTACTCAGCCCAGCAGTGAACTCCCCAGTTATGAATTAGAACTCCGCGCTGCGGAGGATCGAAAACGCCTGCATAGCTCAATGGAAGAATTGAGACAACAACTTCAGGAAAAATTGGACGTAAGGAAAAACGCACGCCAACATGTCGCTTCATTGTCCGCGGCAGCAGCGTTGTTCAGCTTTGTTGTAGGCTATTCCTTTGTAGGAATATTCACACGACACTAGCTGAAAACAAAAATCAGTAACAAGCCGGAGAACGAATGCCTATTTTGAACACTGCTGTAGGTGCCGCTACACGCAGACTCCCAAAAGTAATCACCCCTAAGGGACATGCCATCATCGATTACCTTACCATTGGTACCTTTTTCGTTGCCGGCGCTTTATTCTGGCGCAGGAACAAACTCGCCGCTCTGGGTTCGTTATTGTGCGGGGGAGCTGAACTTGCCGTCAATCTATTAACGGATTATCCAGGTGGCGTTTTCCCAGTTATCAGTTTCCCAACACACGCCAAAATGGATATTGGCATGGCGGCTATTGCCGCAGGTGTACCAGAATTCCTCGAATTTGCCGATATGACTGAAAAACCCTTCTTTTTAACCCAAGCGGGGATCATAACTGTTGCTACAAACCTGACTGAGTTCGATGGGAATCGAGAGCGCTTCAATCTCTCGAAACGACGTGGCAAAGCAAGAAGCCGGTAAACTAGAATTCGTTATCCGGAGAGTTCCCCAACTCGAATTTTTAGCAGTCTGAATTTGCATTGCTTCTAGCTCCCATCACAATTTCTTCTTAAAGAATTGCCGCATAATTCCCACCGAATTCGCAAATTTTTATTGTTGCCGAACACTGGCGAAAGATTCTCAATCGATGTACTCTAAATTACGAAATCAGAACAGAATGGGTTGCAAATCGGTTTTAAAGCATTTGATAATTTAAGACCTTTAGTGAGCCGAGATATCGGCGGTACGGTGCTACACTTTTCACCTGCAATTCGCCGAGGTGATGGGTGTCTTAGGGGGACCGAAAATGTTTTCGGGTGGACAGAATCTACGAATTTTGCGTGAACAACTCGGTTTAACAATGAGGGATGTCGAGAACGCCAGCGCACGAATTGCGCAAAAACATAGCAACGACGAATTTGCCATTCCTCCCAGCCGGCTTTCCGATGTGGAGACTAAAGGCGTGGTCCCCAGTATTTATCGTTTATATTCGCTTGCGGTCATTTACCGGAAAGATCTGAAGCAATTGTTGCACTGGTTTGGTGTGGATATGAATACGATCGCGGCGGATCTCGATGTATCCCTGCCGACGAAATCGCATTTTAGCGATGCTTTAGCCAATATGTCGGCAATCCAAATACCGGTAAAAATCGATCCGGGATTCGATCCTAAACACACTTCAAACTTTGGCAGGATGGTGGAACAATGGGGATTGGTTCCGTTGGCCTATCTGGAACAGTTTGCCAATTGCCAGTTCACTTACGGCTACATCGGCACTGAGGATCTCACGATGTACCCGATTCTGCCGCCCGGAAGTTTTGTTCAGGTTGATGAAGCAAAAAATAAAGTCTCCGAAGGCGGTTGGAGGTCGGAGTATGAACGGCCTATTTATTTTGTCGAAACCCGTACGGGCCATACCTGCTGCTGGTGCACTCTGACGCGCGAAGAATTAATTTTGCAGCCACACCCGTTGTCTCCCGTGTCGGCACGGGCATTGAAGTATCCACAGCAAGCAGAAGTAATTGGCCAAGTTGTAGGAGTTGCTATGAGACTCGGGGAATGGCGTCCGTTTTTCGATGTTTCACCAGCCCCGAAAGAGCGTTCAGTACTGAATTGAGGTGTCGTGCCGATCCCGCTCCAGGAGTTGCAGGCAATAATGCTCCGCCCCTATCCCGTAGTTTGTCCAGGTAGGTTGCGGCCGGAATTCCGGCCATTTCGCTAGAGTTTTGCGCATCTATCAGTAAAGTTGGAATTGGAGTAGATAAGACCTCTGATACTAACGACTGATGGGCTTCCGCCAGCGCCTTCTGCGATTGCAAGTCGCCATAAATTCGCGCTAATCCCCAGTGGTCGTATGTTTCCGGTTTAGTCCGATCTCTGAGTCCAGACAAATAGTCCAGTCGACGCAGGCAACCACTAATTGCCTGGAGAGTGGTCTCGCGAAAATCTTCAAAGGCCGATTTAAAAGTCATCGACTAGTTACACTTTCAGAATTGCAGTTTCGCAGTGCGGGCCGACCACTGGGGGCAGATTATCACGAGAAAGGCCCAATTTTAAAGGAGATTTCCGCAAAAACCCCGACCTTGGAAGGTTGCAAGTTATTGCAATTATTTGAATTTAGGTGACGGCGTTCGACATCTCAGCCTGACTTACTGCCTTCCAATCAGCGCTTCCAGGCGATCATGATGCCAAGCACTATGGGAAGGTAAATTACTGAGGCGTGTAGCAAACGGCTGGCCATTACTTTCGAACCTGCCTTTGCGAGCTTTAGAGAGTGGTACAGAAGAAACCCGCCCGCTAACAGCATCGCAGCAACATAAAATGCGCCGCCTCGCGCCACTGTGGGCAGAATCGTGGTCACGATCAAGACGATCGTAAAACCTACGATTTCCGCACGTGTGAATTTCGAATCAAGGTCAAATTTCGGCAGCATGTGATATCCCGCTTTCGCGTAATCGTCGCGATACATCAATGCGATTGCCAGGAAATGAGGGAACTGCCATAAAAACAAAATTGCGAACAGGAACCACGCCTGCCCATCGATATGACCAGACGAACCTGCCCAACCGATAAGCGTTGGCATCGCCCCTGGGATTGCGCCTAACAATGTGCAAAGTGGAGTCACTCGCTTGAGAGGCGTATAAATCAGTAAATAAGAAAGCAACGTTGATATCGCCAGCAATGCGGACAATGGATTAACCAGTACCGCAAGATACACCCCACCAATGATGCTACAAAGCAATCCAAATAAAAGAGCTTCCGCAGAACTCATTCTGCCGGAGGGCAATGGACGATTCGCCGTACGGCGCATTTGACCGTCCCATACGCGCTCCATCCACTGATTAAGCGTGGCAGTGCCGCTCGCTACCAGCAGGGTGCCTACAAGCGTATTGACTAGACCAAGAGTGTGAAATGTGCCTCTGGAGGCCAGGTAATATCCCGCTGATGTGGTCATCAGAATCAGCAAATTGACTTCAGGTTTGGTCAAAGTTAAATAATCGCGAACCTTAGTTTTGAGCTGAGCGGTCTGCGGAATTTCGACGATATCGTGGATAGTTGACATTCTTTTTCTTAACTTGCAGCCAGCTCTATGAATCAGAGTTTACCAATTTTCGTTACTCTTCAGTGTATCGTCGTCCTGCTTGAATTGATTACGTTTTTTATAGGCTAGCACGGTAATTCCAACCGACATAAACATTGGAGGAATCACCAGCACGAGAATTCCACTGCGCAGCGCCGCGATGAGCCGGGCACCGGCCGACGCTGCCTGCGTATAGCAAAGAGCGCAACTCTGGGAAAAAGCCGGTACGGGAACTGCAAGCATTACTAAAACAACAAACGCTATGCCCAACACTCGGATTAGCCGCGGCTCTTTAATTCTCATCTTCTATCTTCTTCGAACTCTCCCAAGCCTATTGGCCCAGGTACTTGGCGAACGGAGCTCCACCTGAAATACGGAAGCTGTCCGACCAGATCATGTTCATCATTAACAATACAAAAACAGTGATTGGGATTAAGGTGAAAAATAAACTGCGTTTCTCGGTCTTCATATGCATGAAGAACATGATTGCCAATCCCGCCTGAATAATTGCCAGCGAGAGCATACGCAAAAACATCTGCGACCCGTCGATGTTTTGGTAGGCCACAACAATCTGCAGCCCCGCAATAGCCAGAATACAGAAGTAGACGATGAAGTACGTCCCCAACCCTTCATTTTTCTGCGATGTGCTCATGGCAAATTCCTTCCGCGATCGTTACTTACCATCCCAACTCACCACTCCACGGCTTAACATTTATAGCTAATGCTTCGCATTGAGAAGATAGACAAACGGCACAACGAACATCCAAACCAAATCGACGAAGTGCCAGTACAAACCCCAGATTTCCAGATGCCCTTCGTTGTAACGGCCACGCTTATAGCCGAGCGTCACAACCGTAATAGCGATCACGCCGCCCACAACGTGAGTGAGATGCAAGCCCGTGATACAGAAAAAGGTTGCGCCAAAAATACCGGATCCCCAAGGATTTTGCGTGAGAGTCATACCTTCGTGGATCAAGCCAAACCATTCCCGGAGATGTAAGCCTGCAAAAAGTATCCCTCCGGCAACAGTTACAAAACTCCACATGATAGCTTTGGACTTATCACCCAGCTTGGCAGCGCGTATACCGAGTAGCATCGTCAAGCTGCTTGTGACCAGGATGACGGTCATGATCAGGGCATTGATAACACTGGAAAATTCAAATGGATGCGGCCAGTTCGAAGTGGAGTTCCGCAAGTATCCGTAGCCATACAAGACCGCTCCGAATGTAACTGCGTCAGAAAGGATGAACAGCCACATCACCAGCTTTCTCGATGGGATCGAGAACGGAGACTCTTCCATCACACCTGCCGGTGCGTGCGCTCCGACTGCTAAATTGGCCTGGCTCACAGCGCCTCCTGGGAAATGCGAAAATTAAATTCAATATCCAGCGCCCATCAAAATCGGGTGATAAGCAGAAACAATAGATACAGCCAAAGAGCATCCATGAAATGCCAGTAGTGAGAAGTTGCGTCCAACGTGCTTCTTCGCAAAACTCGTTGTCTCAGTTTGCTGACCACGGCGATCAACCCGCCTAAGCCTCCCAGAACGTGAAGGGCGTGAACGACGGTGAATACATAAAAGAAAGAACTACTCGGATTGGTGCCAAGATACCAGCCCTGCGACCTCAGTTGAAGCCACGCTGCATATTGGCCAGCCACAAAGAGCATGCCCAAAAAAAGAGTTACGTACAACCAACGTCCAGGATTCCCGGCGCCAGATCTTGCGGCGCCCATGTAGCTTGCGATTTGTCGGCGGGACAATTCCAAGGTCACGCTGCTTGCCAGCAAAATCACCGTGTTCAGATAAAGAATGTGCGGCAAAGCCAAATGCCGCCAATCCAGCGATCCTCCTTGGCGGACGACCATGGCACTGGTGAAGGCAGCAAACGACATTGTGATCGCCGCTAAGCCCACCCAAATGCCGGTTTTAGCGGGCTCCTCGGAACGATCCTTTAGAAACCGCGGATTGGCCTGATTAGGAGGTGACGGGTTGTGCCATCCGCCACCAGAACTTCCGTTTATACGCCCGATCTGCGGCGGTTCGTGTATTGTGGTTGCCATTTTAAAAATCTTTATTTCGCGTCTCGACGTTACTCAGGACTTAGCTTCTTATCATCGCGAACTGTCTGTATTTGCTCCGGCGAATCTTGCATAACGTAATCGCCGGTCGAGCTCTCGATTCCGTACTGGTAAGGATCGTGATAAACAACCGGGTGCTTGCCGCCAAAGTTGTCCCACGGTGGAGGAGACGGCATGCTCCACTCGAGCGAAGTACCTTCCCACGGATTCGCGGGAGCTGGCTTGCCCCAGAAACGGCTGTGCAGCAGGTTATATAAAAAGATCAACTGAACCGCCCCGGTGCATAATGCCGCTATGCTGATGAACTTGTGGACCGGCATTAACGGCCCCATGAAATCGTCCACAAATGTCGAATAGCGGCGAACGTTTCCCGCCAGCCCTAGATAATGGAAGGGCATGAAGATGCAATACGCGCCGACGAACGTAAACCAGAAATGCACCTTCCCCAGCGTCTCGTTCATCATTCGACCGCTCATCTTGGGGAACCAGTAGTAGGTTCCAGCAAACATTCCGAAGATGGCCGCCACTCCCATCACCATGTGGAAATGGCCGACTACGAAATAGGTCGCATGAAGGTAGATGTCAATGGAAGGTTGCGCCAGGAAGAAGCCGCTCACTCCGCCTGCGACGAACATTGAAACGAAGCCCAGCGCAAACAGCGAAGCGGAGGTAATGCGCAGCTTCGAACCGTACAGGCTTCCGATCCAAATCAGGGTCAAGATAGTGGCAGGGATGGTGATGACAAGCGTTGGGAATGAAAACGCCAAAGACGAAACTGGATTCATTCCGCTGACGAACATGTGGTGTCCCCAAACCATGTAGCTGAGGAACCCGATTGCCATCATGCTGTAAATCACAACTTTGTGGCTAAGAAGGGGACGGCGGTAGCTATTCACCAGGATGTGCGAAACAATTCCCGCTGCTGGCAATATGGCGATGTACACCTCGGGATGTCCGAAAAACCAGAAGAGATGCTGCCATAGAAGAGTGGATCCTCCAGAATGCGGCTGTAATTGATCGTTGACCACAAGACCGCCAGCAATGAAGAAACTGGTTCCAGCGACGCGATCCAAAATCAAAAGAATGCAGGCAGGCAATAGAACCGCGAATGCGAGCAATCCTATGCAGGATGTGATGAACCACGCCCAGGTGCAGAGCGGCATGCGCATGAACGTCATGCCCTTGGTTCGAAGGTCAAGCGTAGTTGAAATGAAATTCAAGGACCCCAACAGCTGGCCAATGCAAAAAGTTGCGATGGAAAGAGCCCAGAGAGTCTGGCCTGTACCTTCGCCAGGGCCGGTAATTTTGCCCAGCGCGCTCAGCGGAGCATAAGCTGTCCAACCCGCGAGTGGCGGGCCATCGCCGACAAAGAAAGCCGCAAACAAGAAGCAGGCGCCCACAAATGTGACCCAGAAGGACATCATGTTGAAACGGGGGAAGGCCATGTCCTCGGCACCGATCTGAATCGGCAGGAAATAATTGCCAAATCCAGCAAAGGGCACATTGGTCAGCACAAAGAAGACCATGAGAGTGCCGTGCATGGTCATTAATTGCAGGTAATACTCAGGGGTGACTACGCCTCCGGGTGCACCCGTCGAGGAAAGGATGCCGAGTCCGGGGATGGCGAAATTCGGCCATACCAAGTGAAGGCGCATGATCCAGGAGAGCACCATGCCGACCAGCACCGAGAACAGTCCCAGCGCATAGTACTGTTTCCCAATAACTTTATGATCGACGCTGAAGATATGCTTTCGGATGAAAGATGTTGGCGGTCCGTGATGCGTCGCGTGTGCTGCTGTGTCGTGCATATCCCTCACCTCTTAGAGCAGATGGTTACGTGTCTAAGAACAGATGCCTACGTCTATTGCGAATCTTAAAATGCCCAGGCCAACTACTGCATGGCTTGTTCTTTCTTTATCCAAGCGTCGTAATCTTCGGGCGACAGCACGGAAAGATACGCCTTCATGTTGTAGTGTCCCAGTCCGCAGAGTTGGGTACAAACAATTTCGTATCTGCCGATTTTCGTCGCCGTAAAATGAAGGGAGAGATCGAGCCCCGGAACAAAATCTTGCTGAACCCGCAATTCTCGAACATAGAACGAGTGACCGACGTCTTTGCCGTGCATAAGCAAGTGAATCTCGCGATTGACGGGAATTGCCATTTCGGCAGCTACGATATCGTCCTTCGAATCCTGGTCGTGCGTTTGATCCAGGCCGAAATAGTTTTGATTGCCCTCGTTCACCATCTCCGGATGAATGGGACCAAATTTCCCGTCTGGGCCGGGGTAGCGGAAGTAGAAGGCAAACTGTCCCGCTTGCACCTGCAGCGGGAGCGCATTCGCACCCGGCGGAGTAAAGTAAACGCTAGCCCAGGCTTTTTGCCCAAAGACCCCCAAGGCCAACACTTCCGTCCCCACAAGCAACACAGCGGCAGCCACCAATCCTTTTGCTCCGCCTGGGAAGTTCTTGATTTTGGAATCAGGCCGAGCCGAAGAAGCACTCCAGATAAATATCCCCAAGATAATCTGGGCCGCTAAGAACGCAATCCCGGATTCGATCATGGTATCCGCGAGCTGCTGGTCAATTAAATGACCGTGGGTAGAGATGTCCTCGGGTGGACCCCATGTGTGCCTCACGATGGGAATAGCTGACAGAATTGCTACCACAACCAGCGTCACTGCCAATAATTTGCCCATGGTGCCTCGCCTTGGAGAGATCTTGAGAGTTCAACGAAATCAGCGGTCGCCACATATCTTGCGACGACCGCCATTGTGATCGGTGGCAATACTTACCGGAACATTCCTTAATTCGAGCTTAATTCTCGAACTATATTTACTTCGCTGTGTAAGCAAAGCTGGCGGTCGCTGGTTTCCCAGCTGCCACGGTAATCTGCTGAGTTTGCGTGCCATAAGTTTCCTGCCACGCGGTTAGGGTGTAATTGCCCGGCGGAATGTTCGGAATAGTAAATGAGCCACTGGCATCGCTCACGCCATAAGGACCTTTTACTACCGCAATATATCCGTGCATCCAGGGATGTATATTGCACTTCACCGGAATCGCGATCTCCTCGTTAGCCCAGGTCACGTCGAAAGGCGGAGCGCCCGGGGGCTGCGATTTATTCCACTCTGGATTCTTAGTGGGTTGCGGGTGAATGTTATGCGATGTCTGATCGCTATTCACCACCTTCATGTGCTGGGCGGCATCTACGGCAACGACGTGAGGAAGATATTGGCATCCTTTTTGATTAATCTCCGCCGGTTGCGTTGCAGCAGTCGCGGGACCACTCCAGCCCTGGCTGATATAAACAACGACATTTGCCAGACCACCGCCGGAGCCCACTACAACGTTTTCCGTAGTCACCGGCTTGCTGGCGTGAATGGCCGCACAGCTCGGCTCCTTCGACATATCGATGGGCTTCTGATGGGGAGGCGTTCCGTTGAGCTTCACGGTTCCAGTGATGCTGCCCTCACCTGCTGGCGGAGCCGCGTGAACTCTCCGCGAAGAAGTTACAGCCAAAATCGTAAGTAGTAGGACGCCACAGAAAATTGCCGCGAATTTGTATTTCAAATGCTGTGTCATAGGTAAGTTCTTTCTCCTAAAACTTTCAAGTTCTATTGCTGAGGAGCCGGTGCCGGCGGTTGAGCAGGGGCTGCATTGTCCTGCGAAGGCGCAGGAGCCGCTGAGGGTGTAGTTTCTGCCGCCGGAGGTGCCGCTGGAGCTGCCGGTAGCGGTACACTTGGATCAATTGGCTTCAATCCCAGTTGCTTAGCCAGCAATCTTTCTTTTGTTTTGAATGGCTGCAATGTGCGTAGGTAGAAGACCAGATCCCATGCCTCATCGGGTTTCACGTTATCGGAGAAGGACGGCATCGGCGTGCCATCAAGTCCAGTCATGAAGATTTTATAAATGTCCTGATCAGTGCTGCCGCACTTAGGCCGTGAACCATCGGTAAAGTTATAGGGTTTGATCGGACGATTCTGGTCATCGGTAAGAGTGTCGGACGAAGGACCATTTGCTCGGCCTTCGACTCCATGACACTTCCAGCATTCCAGCTTTTGAAAGAGAACTTGTCCAGACTTGATTCGATCCGCCGTGACTTCTGGTTCCGGTGGCACTTGAATGGGAGTTCCAGCTTTTTCAGTCGTCCACTTGGCCGAGAAGTGTTTGACCCATGCCACCAAATCTACGCGCTCTTGTTTGGTCAGCGTATTCCAGGACGGCATCACCGAACGATCAAGGCCGCGGCCAATGGTGTCGTAAAGATCTTCATCCGTCGGCAGTGTTCCGCTGGGAGTTGAGCGGCATTTGAACTGGCCAAGGGTGAAATTGCGCGGTTTCGGATCAAGCCATGGCGTATTTTCGCCTTCACCATCACCCTCATCGCCATGGCAGCCCACACAATAGCGCCGGTAATTCCCTTTGGCGTTCGCGGCATGACCTGTCATGCCATCTACATGAGATTCCATACCGAGCCGCTGATCCTCTTGATACTTCGTCATCTGCGCGAAGGACATGCCACAGAGCGCGAGAACCGCGACCGCACCTAGAAACCATGATCCATTGAGCATTTTTATGCGCATTCGCTATTCCTTTAGAAGTCGAAGTCAAATCCAGAAATCAGAGCGCTGCTAGTTTGGTCGGTACCGTCGGGAGCCGTTCCAACGGAACGCAACCATGAGTACTCGTTATGCCAGGCAAAACCTGCGCGGCTGGTCATGATCGGCATATAGCGGAAACCAAAGGTGTACATATCGATGTTCCCCAGGTTGGAAGCAAAAGTAGTGCTGGCCTGCTGTGACATTCGCTCCCACTCAGACCTTTGGATGAAGATTAGCTGCGGACTGTATACATAGTGATTCTCCAGCAGGAACCCATTCCAGCTCGGCGCTCGCACATCGGGCGCCAACACGGTGCCAGCGATATTATTCGGGCCACCCGGATTATCAATAGGATTGCCGAATCCGGCACCGAACCAGGCACTATCGTGACCATGCTGTGTTACTACGGTGGTGTCGAACTTTCCGAAGTAGAACTGGCCAATAAAGCCTACGCGACTGAAAGATTTGTTGCCGATCCCGGAACTCGGAATTGCGACTCCTCCAGATGTTTTGTATGTCGTGGCTGCCTCTCCAACCATGGCATAGGCACCGATGCGTTGGACTCCAAGCCGCCCAGTATCGAATGCCTGGCTGGCAGCAAAGAATCCACTGTAGGAGTTGCTGCCGTATGGCGAATCGACGTTTCCATCGGTAGAACTGAACAATGAAGCCGAGAGGCGTGTACGGTCATTGACAGAATGCCCCATCCACTCCAGGCCCAATTGGTTGTCACCGATTTGTCCGAAGATGTTGGCATCGCCAACCGGGATGAAGTGATATGTCTGGTAAACACCTGAAATACTGGTCAATGTCAAAATGCGTTTTTCGGAGAGGAGGTTATCAAGCTCAAATTTTCCTAGCTTTAAGTTGAACCATGAGCTGCCCAGTAAATTATCGAGCCGACCGAAGACTTGTTCAAAGTGGAATGCGCCCGTCTCGTCAGATGAGGGGAGCACATAAAATGAAATGTTTTTTTCAAGCGTACCGCCGGTGTGGAAATCCAAACCAGTGAGATTAAAGCCGGTGAAGGTGATCTTGGCGAGACCGGTGTTTGGGCCTGCTGGCGTGTCCACCGAATTTTTGTCTGAACTCGCGCGTTGCCAATATGGGATGATGCGGAAGGTTACCGGCCAATATCCCGGGTTTTGCCAGATCGGAGCATCCCGGTCATTCATCAACTGGTAGCCGTTGTCTTTAAATTTCTGCCCAAAATAATTGAGCATCGGCCACGCTTCGTGACAGGCGGAACAGCGCAACCCATATTTTCTGGCGAACGCTGGCAACGCATTTGCGCTCTGAAAAGATCCCAAGATTAAAAAAGCAAACAGCAAAAAGCCGGCAAGACTCCTCCGGGAAGGGGTCATCGAGTCCTCCTGAATCAATTTCAAAGCACCTGGTCCAAACGTCATACCAAGTTGTGCACGTAGACGCACTAATTATCACGTACAAAGAACGGGTGTCAAGACAAAATCGAAAAAGATGATCAGGATGATACGTTTGATCTGTCAGGTAATGAGATGGGAGATGTTGGAGTTAGAAGTGAACCAGCAATTTGGCAATTGTATCTGCGATTTTCTTGGATCGCTCGCGGTCGTGCCCCAAAACCACCGGACGCATGAATCCAAACACAAGACCAATTGCTCCGACGGATTGCGCCAGTGCCTCAATTTGCTCATCGCTAAAACGCTGGCTGGCCCGGTAATGCTTTAGGCGCTCTAGAATAGTTTTCGTCCGCTGACGCAGGGAATTCCTGCTCAGAATCGACGCTACTGTGGAATCCAGGAGAGAACGGGGGATTAATACCTTAAGAACTTCTCGGTCGCGCCACATGCGATCAATCTCCCATTGTACAATTTGCACGAATTCATCTTCGAATCGCGCTGCGGGAGGCAATTCTTCATTCAGGTCCACGACTTCCTCAAACGCACGATCTTCAATGAGAGCAGCAAGCAGGCCAGCCTTGCCTCCAAAGTAACGGTGAATTAATCCTTCCGCGCAACCTGCTGCTGCGGCAATTTCTCGAGTCGGCGTTGCTTCGTAGCCTTTTTTCGCAAATAAATCCATTGCGGCCTGTACAAGCGCCTTCTGTTTTCCACTTCGGTCACGAATCCTCTTGGGACGCTCCGGTCGCATGGCCGGAAGAATCTGATTCGACGCACCATTACTTAGATTGGGATTAATGGTATTCATGCCTAAATTAGAATCTCTTCGACATAAAATGCTACCATTTGCCCGGTCGACGAGATGTCAAGAACTTGTAATAAGTTTGTGGCGAGACTCGCCCGTGGAGTGTCACCGCGTTGACAATCTTGGGATGAAAATTAAAACCGGCTCTGGACGGCTGAACTGATGGGTTCCGTTACACAGGCCACGTATTCCGTATATGTATAATGCGAGTGTCACGGCACGACTTCGAAGCTCTTTCCCGGCTTTATGGCAAACCACTTTTTAAAAACTCTCTCCTCAGAGCCAAAAATATTCCTTGGATGCGTTGCGCTGATCCTGTCCGCTATTGCGTGCACCTCCAACCTTCAAGCTCGCGAAAAGGAGAAAAAGCCGGATTATGGTTTTGGGCTCTCCATGGAAATCCCGGCTCCGGAAAGTGAAGTGGTAGACGCCGTCGAGGACGTGGTAAATGACGGCATCATTCAAGGCAGCAAGGAATATAATAAAGATCAATATATCGAGAGCGCGACCGCGGTCCAATCGTCTCCGCTTTTCCCCAAATGGACAGGCGCGGGGAAAGTTTTTTATAAGGTTCGCACTGGAGTACTCGCTCCAGTGAACTTTAAAGACACCGGTGACCAAGGCACTCTTGCAGTCCGCTACGTTGTCGAACCCAAAGATGATTCGAAGACCACCATACGAATCGATGCCATCTTCGTTGAAGATTTTCGCCGTATAGTACATCCCTCCAGCGGCTCGGTTGAGAGCAGCGAATTCAAGGATATCCAGGACCATATCGACGCAATGCACTTAAAACAGAAGCAGGCGGCTGAACAAGAAAAGCATCATCAGGACGATCTCGCGAAACAAGTTTTAGCGCGTCCAAAGGAAACGCAAGATGTCTCCCGTCTAGTCGCCGCCGAAACTTCGTCACAAACCTTGGAACAACGAGTACAGGATCTTCGCCGCCAGGTGGAGCGGCTCGTTAAAGTCCCCGGAGCTCCGCTGAAGTCCGCACCTTTCCACACTGCGTCAACCCTAAAACCACTTACGGCTGGAACAGAAGTAGTGATTCTCATCACGACACCATATTGGTATGGCGTGGAGACCACGGAAGGTCAGCATGGTTGGATCTTTCGTGATGAACTGGAGCAGCTTCCGTGAGCCGTGCCTTTCGTAAAATTGCTGCCTTGCGTTTTCTTTCGAAATCGCTCTTTCTGCTCTTATTGTTTGTTACAGGGCATCTGCTATGCGCACAATCGGCGGTCGTGCAAAACCCTAATGAACGTTCGTTTTCTCAATCGAAACTTGTTGTCGAAAAAAAATTAAAAAGCTTGCAACCTGCCATTGCCGGGCGATTGCCGCTCCTTGATGGGTTTGTGATTCCTGGCAGCCATCCTCTAGACCGGTTCCAAAGAGCTTATTATCAATGCAACGCGACTGTGAGTGCCACGCCCTCAGGTGGTTCTCTAGTGCGGATAAGCGCAAAAATCACTGCCTGGTATGCAGATCCAACCGGCTCGAAATCAGGGTATCAAGTGCTTCCCTCCAACGGTCGGTTAGAAAATGACTTGATGGACCAGTTAAGCGATGCGCTCGGAACAGGTTCTTCAACTTCCGCAGCGAACTCATCGGAGGCTCCATCCAAAATGCGATCCAACTCTTCTGACGCGTCGAGTTCATTGATCTCCGCCCCCATGCCGCGCATTCCGCAAGGCGGACTAGCCGATGCAACAGCAAACAAAACAGATCAGAACCAGCCCGCAAGTCTGAGAACACAAACCGAAGCTGCTGAAAAGCATGAGAGAGAATTAGCTGCTCAAGCCAAAAGCCTGGAAGAGATTCTGAACAACCAAGCGCATCCGAGTAATCTTGCAGCGGTAAAGAAAACCGGCACGCCAGTGGTTGCTAATCCAAGTGCGGATGGGAAAGTTTTGTTTGCCGCTACCCACGGCGACGAGTTTGAAATACTCGATGAAACCGCACAATGGATTCACGTTAGAATCTCAGGGCTCTCTCGCGGATGGATTCGCCGAATCAGCTTAGAAATGCCCGGGGATACCGCCGCACAGGCACATGATTCCGGAGGAAAGCAGGATAATGCTACACCCTTTCACGTCGGCAGCCAGCAGTTCGGCGCTTTCCCCGGAGACTGGGCTCCTCTTCAAGGGAAAACTGTAGAGATTATCTCGGTGCAAAAAACAAGCGAGAGTATATCCGCGGGAGCGCAGAAAAAAATGGAATTCGCGAAAGCGTTTTTTGCCGATGAATCCGAAAAGGTCGCCACGGCTGCAGAAGGCATTGTGCTGATCTTCGATTCCGATGATGGTGGCATGGTCGCCGCCACGCTTCCTGCTCTTCAGCAATGGAAAGCTGGGACTTTATCCGATGAATCCTTCTGGCGTGAGTGTTTTTTCGATCCGCCGGAAATTCTCGGCCCTGCGCCCACTGCCAGCAGGTAGATGGAATTAAGTCTAAGAAGACTGTCATTCTAGAAAATTCGATAAAGGTTATACGAAAGTCCTGATGCTCTTTAAGAGATAAAGAATTAGCTGCATAGCACATACTCTGGGTGGGGCAGTTTCGCCTTAGGGGAGAATGCTGGCCCCTGTTCAATTTGCTTTTTGTTCGCTCTTGAACATACCGAAATATGAAGCGAAACTTAATCTAAAAATGCGCCGATAACTAGGGTAATTCATACATGCAACTATCGCCAAAGTACTTCCATCCAAACTGCAACGTGAGGTACCCAGGAAGTTGCGCATCTTCTGTAAGTGTGTTAAAAACATTGTTCTCCCGACAGCATTTTCTTACATGCGCAACTTTAATCCGGGTGTGGGTTATGGAACCTAGAGCTTGCCCCGGGGAGGCTACATCTTCATCTTCTGTATCTCACCGTTCATTCACGTTGCTTAGTCTCCTCGGGCAAATTCGTGCAATGTATCAATATGTTGTATGAAGACCAATCCCAGCTTATACGGGAACATTGGTTGATTTATCCAATTGTTCTTCGGGCATTTTCTTGGAAAAGCTTTTTTGTTTTTGATCTTTTTGACGCGTCGCCGCTAAAAGATCGAAACCGGGCCCCTTCTGCAGCGAACGTTAATAGCAAAATAGATTTAATTCGAAATTGGATACAACTTAAGTATTGTGTGTTACGTAAACTACTCGGTAAACCGAGTAGAGTTTTTTGGCTGTAAACAATTGAAAAATTGATGGTTAGCTCACAAACACCATGTAAGTGAGGGGGCGAAGCTACAGTTTACTATGAATGTGCCACGGAATCTGCACTTGCAGGACACATCGAGGGTTCAGCCCTCGCTGCGCATTGAACCTGCGATTCACGCCCAATGGTATGCGGCGTACACCAGTCCTCGTCATGAGAAAAGTATTGCCAAACAGTTAGAGGAAAGACAGATCGATTGTTTTTTGCCGGTATACCGATCCGTACGACGCTGGAAGGATCGCCGCAAAGAAGTTGAATTTGTTCTCTTCCCTGGATATATCTTCGTTTCTATTCGATTAGCCGACCGTCTCAAGGTATTGCAACTCCCAGGCGTTGTAAGATTCGTAAGTTTTCATGGCTTACCAGCCCCGTTACCAGAAAATGAAATCGAAGCGCTTCGAAACGGTATGCAAAATCATATGCGTTTCAAATCTCACCCTTACCTAAAGGTAGGACGCCGAGTTCAAGTTAAAAACGGACCAATGGCGGGAGCACAAGGCATATTCATTAGACGAAAACAGGGCTGTCGTTTAGTCATTTCGTTGGATGCAATCATGCGCTCAGTGGCGCTCGAAGTTGGCGAAGAAGATGTTGAACCAATTTCTTGAGACCGTCTTTGCAACAATTTTGCACAAAGTACGTTCCTCCTAATAGACTTCTGGGCAATAAGTATTCACAAAATTTTATGAATAACAAATGTTTCCGCGCTGGCCAAATGGCCGTCTTACTTATTTTTACCTTGTTATTTTTGGGCAGGAATAGTTTGTTTGCGCAAGATTATTCCGCGCGCACCCGCGCAGTTGAGCAGGCAGACTCGCGTGCCGAGAAAGAGGCTGAGCGGATGGTTTCGCTTCCAGCCGATCGAATTATTGCGTTGCTTCAGCAAGAACCGGGGCTCTTCTTGGAAGTGAAGAAGATGCTCGTTCGCAAAGCGTTCGAGCAAGGCCGGATCGTAGAACGTGAGGAACTCACAGACGAAGCGGTCTTTCGTTTGATTCGGCAGGATGACATCACTCGTTCTCTGGTCACGGACGAAATCCAGGCCAGAAATTATGTCAAAGCGAAGCCAACACAGGAAGAACTACAGCGGCAGTATGAGCGTAACGGGTCTCTCTCTAATCCTAATGTGCCAACTGCAACCGCAAATGGCTTCAGCCAGGAAGATCAATTCTGGTCGCAGCAGAGCCGCGCGCTATCGAATCGAACATCGCCGAATACTGCTCCATCATCTACCACCCCGACGAATCCGCAGCACCCCCAGCAGCCTTCCCCCTCGCAGGACAATGACATACGTCGGCAATTGTTACAGGCCCAGTCATCGGGAAATGACAGCAGCGTGGGAACTCCCTTCGATGCTTTCGCTGGAGTTACCGGAGGGCAACAAAGCGGTTCCGATCAGCAGCTCTCTTCCGATCAGACAGCCGCTTTAATGGCGACTCGCACTGGGAACCAACCTTCCATGAGTCCTGCTTCTGCTAACGTGGGCCAGAATTATAGTGCCGCGAATTCGTCCGGAACGAATGCAAGCGGAAACTTTGCCTCTGGAATTTCTTCTCTAGGTTCCATGGGGTCGCCTTTGACGTCAACGCAGGATATATCTGGCGCCGACGAAGTCCCCCAACAAGAACAGGCAAGTTTGCAAATCCCACCTCAGCAATCATTTCGAACACGGCAGGCCAATGCTGGCAAAGATCAACCCGCGCTTCGGCACCGTCCGAATCCGTACGCCGACATACCTTCACTTTACGATCTTTATTCGCAATATCAGCGGCGTTCCCCTGCTCTGGCGCGTTTCGGGATGGAAATCTTCCAAAACGGTACGGGCAATTTAGATAAGCTCCCAATGGACATGCCCGCCGGTCCGGACTATGTAGTAGGACCTGGTGATGGTTTGAACATTGATATTTGGGGCAGTTTCTCGCAAAGATTACGCAGAGTAGTTGACCGCGAAGGTCGGGTGTCGCTCCCTGAAGTAGGAGACCTGCAAGTTTCCGGCCGCACTCTGGGCGATGTACAACACCTCGTGCAAACCACGCTTCGCGGGCAATTTCGCAACATTCAGGCTGACGTCTCGCTTTCGGGGTTGCACACTGTCCGTGTATACGTTGTGGGAGACGTTCAGAGCCCTGGTGCATACGACATCAGTTCCCTCTCTACGCCCCTTAATGCCCTCTATCAAGCAGGTGGTCCTACATCGGTAGGATCATTACGCCTCTTGAAACATTTTCGCGGAAAAGATCTCGTCGAAACCGTAGATCTTTATGATCTGCTCTTGAATGGCGTCCACTCCGGAATGCAGCGGATCCAAGCCGGAGACACGATTCTGGTTCCTACCGTCGGTCCAACAATCAAAATCGAAGGTATGGTTCGTCGTCCAGCGTCGTACGAATTGAATGGTGAAAAAAGTCTTGCTCAAGCTTTGCAATTAGCAGGCGGAGTTCTCCCTTCCGGCACTCTGCGCCATATTGACGTTGAGCGCGTGGAGGCACACGAGAGTCGAACTATGCTGCGCTTGGACATCCCCGAAAATAACAATTCGGAATCGGTGAGCCAAGCCCTCGTGAACTTCAACATTCAGGACGGGGATATCGTAAAGATCGCACCCATTCTTCCCTACGCGGACAAGACCGTTTACCTTGAGGGTCATGTCTTCCGCCCTGGAAAATTTGCTTATCAAGAGGGCATGAAGGTAACAGACCTAATTAAGTCATATAAGGATCTTTTGCCTGAGCCTTACAAAAATCATGCGGAAATAATCCGTCTACAAGCGCCTGATAACACCCCTCAAGTTATCGCATTCAATCTTGAAGATGCACTCGCTGGTAAAGATCAGGATTTGGTTTTGAAGCCGTTCGATACGGTTCGGGTTTTCGGAAAGTATGACTTCGAAGATACTCCGGTTATTACGGTCACCGGTGAAGTACGCGATCCAGGGGACCACGTCACTAATGGCGCGACGTATCTTAGAGATGCAATCTATCTGGCGGGAAACACCAACGAAGACGCATCTCTAACCGACGCGCAAATTTTTCGCAAAACAGAAGACGGTAAGTTGAAGGTGCTCAGCGTAAATCTTCAGCAAGCGCTCGCAGGGGATCCAACTGCCAATCTTTTGTTGCAACCCAAAGATCGAGTTTTCGTGCATCGCGATATGACGAAAACGGATCCTCCAAAAGTAAGTATCGGAGGAGAAATAGCACGTCCCGGAAAGTATCCGTTGGGCACTGATATGACGGCTGCTGATCTGGTCCGCACTGCAGGTGGATTGAGACGATCGGCCTATACCGTGGAAGCCGATTTAACGCGCTATTACGTCGAGCACGGCAGCAAAATCGCCGGCGAGCATTTAACCGTTCCTCTTGCTAAAGCTTTGGCTGGTGAGCCTGACGCCGATGTCCGACTGCACGATGGCGATGTTCTCACCGTAAGGCAGCTCACCGGTTGGAATGATATCGGTGCCACCGTTGAGGTAAAAGGCGAAGTAATTCATCCCGGACCCTATGGCATTGAAGAAGGGGAACGCCTTAGCTCAGTACTCGAACGCGCTGGTGGCTTGCGCAATGATGCTTACGCTTATGGCGCTGTGCTCGAACGTGTCGAAATCAGAGACGTGGAGGAGAAGCGACGTGTTCAACTGATTCGCACCGTACAAGAAGAAGGAGCGAGTTTCACGTCGCCTCAAGATCCAGCGACCCTTCAATGGAAGTCGACATTAGAAAAATTGCAAAATGTCCCACCCGTCGGGCGCGTCGTTATTCACATTTCCAACAACACGAAACGCTGGGCCAACACTCCAGCAGATATACAGCTGAGAGCCGGCGACATTCTCTTCATTCCCAAACGGCCGAATACAGTTATGGTGGACGGCGCAGTCTATAACCCGACCGGAATTGCCTTCAAACCTGGCAAGAGCGCGAAGTGGTATTTGCACCAGGCGGGGGGACCGAGTGCGATGGCGGACCAGAAAAGGATTTTTGTAGTCCGGGCAGACGGATCGGTAGCCGGTGGCACGGGTAGTATCTTTACTGGCGGCGCATTGGATGTGGCGCTCGCTCCCGGCGACATGGTTGTTGTTCCCGACAAAGCATACGGCGGAGGCTTGAAGTGGAAAGAGACACTTCAGCAGCTACAAGTTGTATCCGCTATCGGAGTTGCAATCGCGGTGGCTCTGGCCCAGTGATAGTGTTGCATTATCTGGGTTCTCGTGCAGTCGGTTTTTGCCTGCTTTTAGCTTTATTAGGTGCGGTCCCCAATCTACAGGCTCAGGACAAACCTGCTGCCACGCAATCTTCCATTGGCTCGGAGCAAACTTCTTCAGACACAAGCCAGGGGAATACACGACCAGCAGCCACATCAGATCACCAAAAAGCGGATCGCACCTATGAGTTGCAACCCGGTGAAGATCCCGAGAACCGTTTAATCTCTCCATTTCTGAAGCATGTAGTTCGAGATCAAGAATATTTCTGGACCACTCCCGCACACCTTCGAACCAAAGACCTTAAATGGATTGTTCCTGTCGCGGGTGTTACGGCAGGGCTGATTGCAAGTGATAGCTGGGTTGCGAAACAAATTCCAAACAAGCCAAACCAGCTAAGTCGAAGCCTAAGCATCTCCAATGACACCGTCTATTCCCTGGTTGGAATCGGCGGGGCAGCGTTTTTGCTGGGTCATATAAAAAATAACGATCACATGAAGGAAACCGGATTGCTCGCAGCCGAAGCGGCTTTAAATGCTACCGCTGCAACTTACGCATTTAAATATGCGACGCAACGTCAGCGGCCCTATACAGGGAATGGTAATGGGAGTTTCTTTCAATCAGGAGGAGATTCGTTTCCATCAGAACATTCAGCGATCGCATGGTCAATTGCTAGTGTTATCGCTCATGAATATCCCGGTCCGGTCACCGAATTTCTTTCCTATGGTTTGGCTTCGACTGTTTCTCTCACGCGCGTGACCGCCCACCAGCACTTCCCTTCTGATGTTGTAATTGGAAGCTTGCTGGGCTGGTACTTCGGACACGAAGTTTATCGTGCCCATCACAATCCAGAGCTTTCCGGGGCAGCATGGGGCGATATCTTCGAAGATAAAGGTGAGACACCACGTAATCCGAAGAATATGGGTTCGCCCTATGTGCCACTCGATAGTTGGATATATCCAGCCATTGAACGTCTGGCGGCCCTTGGATATATCCAAAGCGGATATCTGGGAATGCGCCCTTGGACTCGTCTAGCTTGCGCCCGCATGCTCGAAGAAGTAGAAGAGCACATGGCGGATAAGGATGAGAATAGTGAGGCGGCGAAAATCTACTCAGCTTTACAGACAGAGTTCGCCACCGAAACTGGTCGACTAAACGGAGATCCAAACGTCGGAGCGCGAATTGATTCTGTGTACACCCGCGCTATGGGAATTTCCGGAACTCCCGTCCGTGACGGATACCATTTCGGACAAACCATTGTGAACGACTATGGACGCCCTTATTGGACTGGGTTCAATAACGTGAGCGGAGTCAGCGCGGAGGCCGAAGCGGGACCGCTCGCCATTAACTTTCAAGGCGAGTATCAGCACGCGCCTGCCATGCCTTCCGAATCTTTACAAACACTAACTGCCGTCGGTGCTATTGATCTTCACCCCCCATTCCCGAACGGAACAGACGAGATCAATCGTTTCCAGTTACTGAACAGCACGGCTTCTGTAACTTTTGCTAACGTCGAATTTTCATTCGGCAACCAGAGTCAATGGATGGGTCCCAGCGAATCTGGCTCGTTTCTATTGAGTGACAACGCGCCACCGTTCCCTACTTTCAAAATAGACACAGTTTCACCTTTTAGAATTCCTCTGCTTTCTAGTCTTCTGGGGCCGGTACGAATGGAATTCTTTATCGGGCAGCTCTCTGGACATCATTGGGAAACTTGCATTGTCCCGAGCTGCGTCTCCTACCCAGGGTACCTCGGCGTTGTCGGTCCCAATATTGTCCCGCAACCTTTCATCCACGGAGAAAAGATCAGCTTTAAACCAACGGTAAATCTGGAAATCGGCATGGGATTGACAGCCTTGTTCGGAGGCCCGGGTCTACCAGTGACTTGGCACAATTTTCTACGCACTTATTATGCTCATTCTCCAACTGCCGCAACTAATCCCGGTAAAAGGACCACGGCCGCGGATTTGACCTACAGGATTCCCGGGCTCCGGAATTGGTTGACTGTTTACATCGACGCCATGACCGTGGACGAAGTCTCCCCGATTGGATCAGCGCGCGCGAATGTGAATCCGGGAATATACTTACCTCAAATTCCAAAAATTCCTAAGTTGCAATTGCGAGCAGAAGGTATTAATGAAAGCCGGACGAAGGAGTTCGGCCCTGGATTCGTCTATTCCGACAACCGCCGTTTTCTGAACGGCATCACCAATGATGGCCTTCTTTTGGGGAATGCGATAGGAAGGGCGGGTAGGGGTGGTCAAGGGTGGCTCACATATTCGTTTTCGCCTCGCACCGACGTGCAGCTACAATATCGTTTGCAAGACGTATCGCACGACTTCCTCGGCGGAGGGCGACTGGTCGACTATTCTGTGCATGGCGATTTCATGTTGAGAAAGGCTCTTAGTATCACCGGTTTTGTTCAGTATGAGCAGTGGAATTTCCCGGTGCTGAACCCGGCGCCCCAAACTGACGTTACAACATCAGTTCAACTGACCTATTGGCCGCATTGGAGCAAACGCTAGTGGAAGTTAGGTCTCGACAATCGACTGAAGTTTTAGATCCGCACCTGGAAACGGAATTGCGGTTAAGCGGGAGTTCCGGGACTTTCGGCCAGAGACCTCAAAGCGCTTTCAATTATCTGCAATTATTGTGGCATGCCCGCAAAACTATTCTGCGTTTCGCAATCCGTGGAGCTTTACTTTGTGTTGTTCTGGCATTTGTCATACCTCCACAATATGAGTCCATAACGCGGCTCATGCCTCCAGACAATAAATCTGGTGGGATGGCCATGTTTGCAGCTTTGGCCGGCCGTTCGGGAGGAGATTCTAGTGGATCGTCATCCGTGCTGGAAGATTATGCTGGCGATTTGCTGGGAATCAAAGGCTCCGGCCCGCTATTTATTGGCGTACTTCACAGCAGAACAGTAGAGGACTCCCTCATCCGGCGCTTTGATCTCCGCAAAGTGTATTGGGACCGCCGTTGGGAAGAGGCCCGGCATGATCTCGAGAGTGCGACATCTATTTCGGAAGATCGCAAAAGTGGCATTATCGAGATTAAAGTGCGCGATAAAAGTCCGCAGCGCGCGCAAGCGATGGCTCAAGCCTACGTTGAAGAACTAGATCGGGCCGTAAACCAGCTCAGCACGTCTGCGGCGCGCCGTGAACGAGAGTTTCTTGAGACCCGCTTAGCGGGAGTAAAAAAAGACTTGGACGATGCCTCAAAATCTTTCAGCCAGTTTGCCAGCCAGAATACGGCCATCGATATACCTTCGCAGAGTAAAGCCATGTTTGAGTCTGCCGCTTCGCTGCAAGGACAACTGATGGCAGCTGAAGCCGAGGAGCAGGGGCTAAAACAAATATATACGCCTGACAATATCCGTATCCGAACGCTGCAGAGTCGGATTTCGGAGCTCCATCGGCAATTGGAAAAACTGGGTAATGCTGGGACAGGCGCGGATGAAAAAGAAAATGCCGACAATTCCCTCAATACCACAGATGCAGCCCTTTATCCCTCAATACGCAAGCTGCCTCTTCTCGGCGTAAAATATTTCGATTTATTGCGGCAGGCGAAGATTCAGGAAGCACTCTTTGAATCTCTTACCAAACGATACGAAATGGCTAAGGTACAGGAAGCCAAAGAAATCCCATCCGTTCGCGTGCTTGACCCATCGAATTTCCCCGAAAGAAAAGCAAGCCCGCCGCGCACTGTAATTGTAATCATCGGTGTATTTCTCTCTTTTCTGTTGGGATGCACCTGGATAATCGGAGGCGAAGCATGGTCACGCCTCGATCCGCAAGACCCTCGTAAATTATTCTTGTCGGAAGTAGCCGTAGGTACAAAACGCGATTGGATTAGATTCAGAACATCAGTTTTGCCATTGATATCCAGGAAACAAGAACCTTCGGATTAATGAAAATTGTAGAAATCCCATACTCTTCAAGTCGGATACAAATTAAAAACGAGCTCAGACTGTCTTCGATGTGGCTTCAGCAATGACGCGCGAAAAACTTAGGATTGTTAAAAATGCTATTGCCAATGTAGCGCGTGGAGGCGCTGCAGCAATCGTAGCGGTAGTTTTGCCTCCATTTCTCACTCGCGCTATGTCACCGCAAAATTATGGTGCATGGGCACTTGTCCTTCAAATCAGCGCTTACATCGGTTATTTGGATTTCGGCATACAGACAGCAATTGGACGCTTCATTGCACATGCTGGAGAAACTCAAGATAATGCTCATCAACGTCGGGTTTTAACTACCGCCTTTTTATTACTCTTGGGTGCCGCGTTTCTGGCGTTGGTATTCCTCGTTATTGCTATTACCTTAGCACCTTGGCTGTTTCACTCGGTATCTGCAAACCTTGGAACAGAGATGAAAATAGCTCTGGCATTAGTTGGCGGATCGCTCGCGATTGGTCTTCCCGCTTCTGCTTTTAACGGGCTCTTCATCGGTTTGCATAGAAACGAGATCCCTGCTGCCATTATCGGCGTGTCACGGTTAATCAGTGCCGCACTTCTCATCCTAGTAGTAAAACATGACGGTACGCTATGGCAGATGGGAGCCAGCGTAGCCGTTGTGAACTTGATTTCCTATGCCACTCAATATGTCACGTATCGCATAATCACGCCTGAAATATCATTGTCGTGGCGGCTGGTAACAAAAGAGGCCATCCGGGAGTTGACCGGCTATTGCGCGAGCTTGATGGTCTGGTCCTTTGCTACTCTCCTGGTAGCGGGAGCCGATCTAATCCTCGTTGGACTCTTTGATTTCAGGAATGTTGCCTATTACGCCGTTGCAGCTGGCTTGGTCAGTTTCATTGTTGGCCTGCAGTACTCAATCTTTAACGCTATGATTTCACCTGCTGCGGCGCTGCACGCTCGAGGCGAATTCGAAAAGTTGGGTGCGGTCGTAGTTACCGCAACCCGTTATGGCATGTTTCTGTTGCTCATTTCAGGATTACCGCTGATTTTTGGCGCAAACTTTATTCTGACGAAATGGGTAGGATCGGCCTACAGCGCCAAGACTGTTCCACTACTGCAAATTCTTGTCCTCGCAAATATCATTCGCATGTCGGCAGCTCCTTATGCGATGGCATTGATCGCCAGCGGCCAACAAAAGCTGGTGATCGTATGCCCTCTGCTGGAAGGATTCTCGAACCTATTTGCAAGTATTATTGCTGGCTATCTATTTGGGGCTCTCGGTATCGCGATAGGAACTTTATTCGGCTCAGTGGTCGGAGTAGGGGGAAACTTTCTGTATAACATGCGTCAAACTACCGAAGCTCGGTTCCGTATCTCTGATTATGTACGCGACGGATTAGTTCGGCCCACAATTTGTGTTTTGCCTCTCATCGCTTTCGCGGTTGTGCTACGCAGGCCCCCAGCACCAGCTCCGATGGTCGGCTTCGCAGCTGCTGGAGCATTAACGGCAACAGTACTTTTTCTTTGGCATTGGGGTCTTGTCGACTCAGAACGTGAGAAGCTGCGTTGGCGAATAGCACCACAGGTGTAAAGGAATTCTTCCGGGGAATGTGGCAAAAACTCAAATGTTTCGGTCGCTCCCCTTTCTTCAATAATCTGCATTATGCTAGCAATGTCTATTACAAGGTCAAGGGAGTTGTAATTTACCGCCAGATTTTTCAAAAGTTCGGCACTGGTTCTTGCATTCGCAGGCCAATGCTTATTTTGAACCCGCAGTTTGTCAGCATTGGCAAAAGGGTTAGCGTGCGAGACGGTATTCGGCTCGAGGTCGTGCGCTCAAATGATCGTCGTATTCCGCGTCTGGTGATCGACAACGACACAAACATCGAACAAAATGTTCACATTGTCTGCCATAGCAGCGTTCACATCGGAAGAAATGTCTCCATCACTGGCAACTGCTCCATCGTTGACGTGACTCATCCGTTTGAAGATGTAGATGATCCAGAAAAGATAGGAGTAAGGATCCGAGACGAAGATTCCTTTGTCGAGATCGGTGATGGGTGTTTTATAGGTTTTGGCAGCGTCATTCTTCCCAACGTCAGAATCGGAAAGTGCGTGGTGATTGGCGCAAATTCCGTTGTTACCCACGATATTGCAGATTATTCGGTTGCTGCGGGCGCGCCGGCGGTTGTTCTCAAGCGGTACGACTTCACAAAGAGAGTCTGGGTAACAATGTCGAAAGGCACGTCCTCACAGACTCCTTAAATATGAGTTCCATTTTGACGAATTGCCCATTGTGCGAAGGGCAGCAGCACGAGCAGATCTATTTAGCGAAAGACCGGCATTATGGAATATCCGGACTTTATCGATACGTTCGTTGCGTGGAATGTTCGCTGGTCTTCTTAAATCCTATGTTTTCTGCAGAGGAGCTAGGCTCACTTTATCCGACCGATTACTATTCGTATCAAGACAATTCTCGCCGAAGCCGTTGGAAGGATCTTCTCAGAACTGCCCTACACTTTCACGTACAAACTTTGGATCCCAAGTTTCCAGCTCCTGGGAAAATGCTTGACTTAGGATGCGGCAGCGGTTGGTTCATGTTAACAATGCAAGCCCAAGGTTGGGAGACGCACGGGGTCGAAATAAGCGCGGCAGCGGCAGAACTCGGTCATAAGAGCTCTGGGCTCAACATCTTTTCAGGCACTCTCGATCAGGCTAATTATCCCTCAGAGTTTTTTGACTATGTTCGATCAAACCATTCTTTCGAACATATCTCATGCCCGAGTGGAACGCTTAACGAGATTCATCGCATTTTGAAGCCCGGAGGTAAAGTCCTAATTGGTGTTCCTAATATCGACAGCTTAAACGCGAAACTCTTCCAGCAATATTGGTGGTATCTCGGGGCGCCCGTTCATCCCTTTAATTATTCAGCTCAGACCCTCTCTAGACTCTTACAAAAACATCAGTTCAACATTCAGCAAATCAACTACAACTCTGATTTTTCGGGCATTTTGGGAAGCATACAAATCTTCCTGAATCGGGCCAATGGCAACAAATCGAGCCAAGGATGGTTAATAAATAATCCTCTCTTAAAAGTGCCATCTCATTGGGCCGCCAAGCTCATCGATCTATTTCGCTTAGGAGATGCTATCGAAATTGTGGCGATAAAAAGGGGCAGCACAGAATGAACCTTTTGGTGCGGTATTGTGAAGCCGCAGAATTGAATAAACGCGAATTGGCCGAAGGGTGTTCGAAACAGTTTGGAAATATAAAGGTATGAATATTCTGGTAACTGGAGGTGCCGGATTCATCGGCACGCACTTAGTACGACGGTTGCTGCGGGAAGGATGTACTGTCGCAGTCTTAGACAGTTTCATCTCCCAAGTTCATGAGAATGAAGAGCTGGCGAACGATTTAGCGAATCACGTCGAACTCTATCGAGGTGATGTACGAGATCGAGAGCTACTTTCCCAAGCACTCGCAAACCGAGACACAGTAGTTCACCTCGCGGCCGAAACCGGAACCGGCCAATCAATGTATGAGGTCGTTCGCTACCAAGACGTGAACATCGGGGGGACGGCTGCCCTCATTGATTGCATAGTCAACAACGGGAATTGTCGGGTTAGCAAGTTGTTGGTCGCTTCTTCTCGCGCGATATACGGCGAAGGGAAATATAGTTGTTTAAGCCACGGAACCGTGCATCCCATTGGACGCCGCCTAGAAGACTTGAACGCTGGTCATTACGAACCCGTGTGTCCTAGCTGTAGAGTTCCCTGCTTTCCAGAGGCAACCACCGAAGATTCCCCTGCTAGACCGCTTTCTTTTTATGGTCTGACCAAACATGTCCAGGAAGAAATGTCACTAATGTTCGCACGGGCACATGGGTTTTCCACTTACGCCTTGCGTTACCAAAACGTTTATGGCCCAGGACAGTCGCTGCGAAATCCCTATACGGGCATTCTTGCAATTTTTTCGAGTTTGGCACGTTCGGGTTCTCCAATTCAGATATTTGAAGATGGACGGGAGTCTCGCGACTTCATCTTTGTTGAAGATGCGGTGGAAGCAACTTGGCGCTTCCTGGCGCAGGACTGCAACTCAGTTGCAAGCTTCAACGTTGGTACGGGACAGGCAACTGCTGTATTGCAAGTTGCAAGTGAGATTGTCCAATTTTTCGAAAGCAGCTCGCCGATCTTAATCACGGGAGCATTTCGTCAAGGTGACATCCGCCATAATTTTTGTGATCTAGCTAGAATACGTGAGGCGATTGCGTTCGAGCCACGATACAGTTTTCGAGAAGGACTTCAAACATTTTTGGATTGGGCTGCAATGCAGGAACGAATTCCTCTGCAATACGAATCCTCACTGCGCGAGATGCGTGAGCGAGGACTCTTTCATGAATGAGGACCTGATTGGTATTGTAACGGTCACTTTCAATAGTAGTACTGTGATTCCGGGCTTCATGGACTCTCTGCTTCAGCAAACGCACACCACCTTTATCCTTTACGTCATTGATAACGGTTCATGGGACGAGACATTGCAGCGGGTCTCAAAGTATCTGGACTCGCGGATCGTTACTATTCGCAGCTCAAATGTCGGAGTCGCCGAGGGAAATAATATCGGAATACGTGCGGCCATCCGAGATGGCTGTACCTCCATCCTTCTCATCAACAACGATACGGTATTCGACCCTCATCTTCTGTCAGAGTTGGATACAGGCTTAGAACGACATGAAAGCGACATGGTGGTGCCCAAAATCCTCTACTTCGACGACCCAAACAGAATTTGGTGCGCAGGGGGGTATTTCGCTCGATTACGTGGCTCCGCTGGACACTTCGGTGAAGGTCAACAGGATGACGGAAAATTCAATCAACCTAGGGCCGTTGAATACAGTCCGACCTGCTGTATGCTGATTAGAAGTTCGGTGTTCGAACGGATCGGGCTCATGGACGCTAATTATTTTGTTTATTTTGATGACGCCGATTTCTGTTACCGAGCGCATCGCGAAGGAATTAGGCTTTTTTACATTTCATCAGCTCGTCTATTCCATAAAGTCGCCAGTCTCACTGGAATCGAGTCGGACTTTAGTACCCGATATGGCGTACGCAATCGCGTGTACTACATTTTGAAAAACCTTCCGAATTGGAAAGCTGTCTTCCTGCTACCAATGCTTCAGATTTACCTGTTTACGAAGTTCGTGCTCATGAAACGCAAGTTTAAATCATTTTGGATCGCTGAGAAGGCGTTCTGGGAAGGAATTTCCTTATTCTTGGGCGTGTGGCGGCAAATGAGCCATCCCGCCTGTGCCTCGGAACTCCCGCAATGATTTTTCTCATATGTCTTGCCGCATTCATGGTGTCTGGTGACATATTCTTTGTCATCCCGATCGGCGGGTTCACTCTTCGCATATTTCAGATCGTAATGTGTCCCGTTCTGCTGAAAGGTCTGTGGGACCTGCTAAATCGGTCCATCTGGCCTGTAGGCTTCGGTTATCTACTTCTTTGGACACTTTTCATTTTGTGCTTCGTCCCTAACACTTCATTCTTGGACCGGAACATCTTTTACGCTTTGTGGCTGATTTTCAGCGTCCTCATGGTGCTCGGTATGACCAGTTGCATTGATACGCATGAAAAGCTACAAACAGTATTGCGCTGGTATGTCTATAGCTATGGATTTTCCGCTGCGTTTGGTCTTTCTCAATTCATCTTACCTCTCATCGGGTTACATCCTTTTCTGGTCCAACAGTGGTGGTTCCCGGGTATTTTAGCCCGTATCAATGGATTCACCTACGAACCATCCTACTATGCGACTTATATGATCGCGGGATGGGTAATGATCGACTACTTGCGTTACAAAAAATTCGGCTTGCCTTACTTGGATTTGGTGTATTGGCTGGTAACCGTTGCTCTTTTGTTGTCGAGTTCGCGCATAGGGTGGGCCACTATGATCGCATGGCTTGGATTGCGTGCTTTCTGGCATCTGCGCAAGAGATCCTTCCCGTGGTGCAAGCTTGCGATTGCCGGAATGGTAACAGCATCAATACTCATAGCCGCGACGCTTTGGCTAGGGCTGCGTACCGAGGACCTATCATTTCTTACCAGTGGCTTGGGGATTCTTGAAGAAATGGGATCGTATTCCTCTCAAGGACGATGGGATACAACGATGCAAACATTGAGAGTGTATGCTGACCACCCAATCATCGGAGTCAGTCTCGGAGGAATCGCCCCGGAAATCGCTCGTCAAAACGAGATTTCTGTAGCTGACAATGAGGACGCAAAGACCAACGAAGGCTTGTGTACTACGGCAGAGGTCCTGGCGGCGAGCGGGACCATAGGATTTGTTTTCTATGTATTGTATATGTCGAAACTATGCGGCACTGTACTCCCGTCACGGAAGGGAACCGTACTCGCGGTGGCACTGGGCTGGGGGTTGATCTTTCAACTTATCATTTTACAAACCGATCAAAACATTCTGCGTGGATACGTTTGGTTTCACATAGCTCTATTGAGTGCGGCCTTCGGTGTTGCCAGGACCTCCCCTGAGCTGTCTACCTATGATCCTTCATACGCCAGCAGCATCTCATAAACACCTTGAGCTATAGAATCAACCTTTGTTGGTAAACTCGTCTTCCTATGTTGAAGAATGACACTGATTTAGCTTGGGAACGCTGGGGAAAGCGGGACCCGTACTTCGGAGTCCTAGCTGATCAAAAATATAGAAGGATCAATCTTGAGAAGAATAAAAAAGACTTCTTTGAATCGGGCGCGCGTCACATTCTGGATGTAATTGAGGATCTTGAAAAACACTTCGGTCCAGTTTCGAAAGATAGTGCTTTAGATTTCGGCTGTGGGGTCGGGCGACTTTTGGTCCCGCTGGCTAAACTCTTCAATCGTGTCACGGGGCTTGACGTATCGAAATCAATGCTTCAGGAGACCTCCAGAAAGCTAGCGGAGCGAGGAATCAAAAACGTCGAATTGCTTGAGTCGGATGATGCTCTTTCTGCTTTGGAAGAACAGACCTTCGATTTCATACACACGGTCATCGTGTTACAACATATTGCCCCAAAACGCGGATATGTCATCATCAAGAATCTTTTGCGGCATCTTTCATCAAACGGGGCTTTTTCTATACACGTTTTGATAAAGCATGATGCGTCATTGGTCAGAAAAATAGTTGATTTCACGAAATATAAAGTTCCCATGGCGTACGTCTTTTTCAATCTCCTTAAACGGAGACGTATTTTTGAACCAGTAATGGAAATGCATCAATACGATGTAGGGACTCTACTCAGCATTTTTGACACCGCTGGGTTCCCCAAAGTCATTGTGAAATCCGAGCAACAGGGCCGATTCCTGAGCACAAGCTTTTACTCGAAACGTTCAATACCTCCGTTAGCATAGCGAGTGTCGGCCAACCACCGCCACTCATAGTGCCATCGCCATCCGCAGCTCAATGAAAACTGAAAGCAAGGACAATTCGTCGTGGTAAAAGCTGGAGAGAATCTTTTACTCCGAACCATTTCCAGGAACAGGAGCCTGTTGAATTCTAAGATCCCTCGAGACGAATTCCTTTCCGCTATGGGACGACGGTTAGCTTCTCATGCATTTTTGACGAATTGCACGCAGGCGGTTTACACAAGGCAAGTGGAGTTTTTGTCAGGAATTCTAAAACAATACAACGACAGGGCTCCGCACGAAATTAAGATATTAGACTGGGGTTGCGGCAAGGGGCATATTACGCACCTTCTCAGATCGCGAGGCTTTGATACGACTTCTTGCGATATTAGTCGTAGCAGCAGTGACTCAAGTTTCGGTCAGGAAACCCCGCTGATTGACGAACTGCAGATTTCGGTAGTCCCGCTGGATCATCCAAGCCGTCTGCCATTTGGCGACAACAGCTTCGATTGTGTGGTCAGTTTCGGGGTCTTGGAACACGTGCAATCGGACCATGACTCACTGGTCGAACTGCGTAGAGTTTTGAAACCGAGCGGACTCCTTTATATAGCGTTCCTACCCTACTTTCTATCTTGGACTCAAGTAGTGTCTCGCTTGCGAGGTAACCATTACCATGATCGGTTATACACTAAACGCAGGTTAGCTCGACTGGCACGGGAAGCTGATTTCCGAGTGTGCTGGTCGGAACACGGACAGCTATTTCCAAAAAATTCAACTCCATTCTCCTGCGATCGGATGTTGGAACCGATTGATAGATTTCTGTGCGCATACACGCCGTTGAGTTACTTCGCAACAAATCTGGAAGCGATCCTCTTGGCCTCCTGAATGGCGATCAGCGAGGCAGTAGAGCGGTATCGACGTTTTGGTGCTCCGCAAACGCATGGTCGCGTTGCCGACTTCGAAGTCGCGATTGATGCGCGCTGGCTTCACACGGGCCTAGGGACATATACCTACAACGTGATCTCGAGGTTAAAGCAATTCAAGCCAACATGGTCAGTAAAGGCGATTACGAATCGAAAGTCTGCGGATCAACTTGCGCCTTGGTGCGACAAGATTCGAATTCTCGATACACCGATCTATACACTTCGGGAGCAGTGGCAGGTCGCTTGTGCGGCGCGCGGCGCTGATCTTTTGCACGTGCCTCACTACAATATTCCACTCTTTCATCGCGGGAAGTTAGTGGTCACAATTCATGACTTGATTCATCTTATTGATGATCGTAAGAATGTGGGAACAGCCGCACGAACATACGCGAGCATCATGTTGAACGCAGCCGCACGAAAGGCAGATCACATCATTACGGTTTCTCAGTTTTCGAAAACTCAAATCATCGAGCGTCTTGCGGTTGATCCATCCAAGATCTCAGTGATTCCGAACGGCGTTGCACCGATTTTTCGGCCCCCCAATGGGGCAGAGCTTGACCTCGGTCCCGGCAATACCCCAGAACCATATCTTTTATATGTTGGAAATCTGAAGCCTCATAAAAATTTAATGCGTTTAGTCAGTGCCTTTGCGATTTTTCGCAATCGCACAAAGCTTGACTGGAAGCTACTAATCGTCGGTCCCGGGGGTGGAAATGAGTCCAAGCAACTAGTTCTGCACGGCGCTGATCTTGGGATTTCCGACTCCTTGTTCTTTCAAAAGAATGTAGCCCACGAGGTCCTCCCAGGCCTTTATCGAAAGTCTCAATTTCTGATTTTACCCTCCTTAATCGAAGGTTTCGGTTTGTCTGTAGTGGAAGCAATGGCATGCGGAACTCCAGTTGTATGCTCCAACGCTGCGTCTCTGCCCGAGGTAGCGGAGGGTGCGGCCAGATACTTCAATCCGTTGGATGTAGAAGACATCGCTTCAGCGCTGGAGGATGTGGCACTTTCGGAAGAGTTACGCACGCGCCTCCGCCATAACGGCTTGAAACGAGTTGGCCAGTTTTCCTGGGACGAGAGCGCTCGGCAACATTCGGAAGTGTTTGAGCGAGTCCTTCAAAATTAGTCTATGGGTGCAAAATCGCTTGATCAGCTTCGCGTCGCGATCATTCACTATTGGTTTGTGTGCAACGGTGGCGGCGAACGGGTTGTAGAAGCCCTGGCCGAGATGTTTCCTAAGGCAGACTTATTCTGCCTGATTGCCGACGAAGCCACGATGACGCCGCGACTTCGGAGCCATAAATTAACGACTTCCTTTCTGCAGCGTATTCCCGGAAGTAGGCGTTTTTATCGTCATCTATTACCACTTCATCCTTTAGCACTCGAACGACTCGACCTTTCAGGATATGACCTGATTCTTAGTTCCGAATCCGGTCCCGCCAAAGGTATCATTGCAGATAAAGACGCTTGTCACATTTGTTACTGTCATTCTCCAATGCGGTACCTTTGGGATCTCTATCCTGCTTATAGGCACAGCTTGGGACCAATAGCCGGGACAGTGTTTTCGCTCGCTGCTCCCTATTTGCGCAAGTGGGATCGGGCTTCCGCCTCACGAGTAGATCATTTCGTAGCGAATTCGCAAAATGTTGCATCGCGAATCCGCGACCACTTCGGGCGGGATTCGTATGTAGTCTATCCACCCGTGAACATTACCTTAGGTTATGTTTCTGGTGAGATCAGCGACTATTATCTGGTAGTTGGAAGACTGATCGATTACAAAAGAGTGGACCTCGCAATCGAAGCTTGTAACCAGTTGAAACGGCCGCTTCGAATAATCGGCGATGGAAATCAACTAAACAAGCTTCGCAAACTTGCAGGCCCGACCGTTCAATTCCTGGGTCGACTTGATGACGAGGCGGTTAGACAAAATTATGCGCATTGCCGGGCGCTATTATTTCCGGGAGAAGAGGATTTCGGAATCGTACCTGTGGAAGCTCAATCTTTTGGTCGACCGGTGATAGCCTATGGAAGAGGGGGCATTTTGGAAACGGTGCAAGGGATTCAGTCTGACACTGCTTTCGCAGCCAGCGTTTCAACCGGAGTGTTCTTTCAAGAGCAGAGCAGCAACGCCTTAATTGAGGCGATTCGATTATTCGAATCGGTCGAATTTAAATTTTCACCCTCTTTCATAAGGCACAGTGTTGATCGGTTTAATGCCGCTCATTTTACCTCAGAGATGTACCAGTTTATTACCGAAAAAGTAGAGAGCCATCGTACTCTAGTACAAACAATCGCCCAGTAATACAACAAGCTCATGGTGTATTCATAGCGGCTTGGATTAATATGGAAAGTTGAAATATATGACTCAGTCGAGTTCGAAAGATAATGGAAACTCGAAGGCAACGCTGATCCGGACTGCCTTGCAATATTTTCAGGCTTATCAGCAAACTGTAGCTCGCCTGCCCTATCATGCCATCGATCAGGCCGCCTTGCTTTTGGCAAGAGCTTATGAGGAAGGCCGTAATATTTTTCTATTTGGCAATGGTGGAAGCGCTTCTCTGGCGTCCCATTTTGCCTGTGATCTTAGCAAGGGCACAGCGGGTTTCACCAATGATCGTAAGCGTTTCCGCGCAATGGCGTTAACTGACAATTTACCGCTACTCACAGCTTGGGCGAATGACAGCAGTTACGAGAACATCTTTGCGGAGCAATTAAGTAATTTTATTGGCCACGGAGATATGGTTTTTGCGATTAGCGGTAGCGGCAACTCTCCAAACGTACTACGTGCCCTAGAATTGGCCCGGGAAGCCGGTGCATTCAATATTGGACTCACCGGTTTTCAGGGAGGAACGATGAAACGGCTATGCGATTTATGTATCATTGTCCCCTCGAACAATATGCAGGTTATCGAAGATTTACATCTAAGCGCGACACACGCTATTTTCACCTGCATTTGCCAGCATCTTCAGGAACAAAAGGAAAGAGATTTTTCTGCTTATTCAAAGGCTGTCCAGTTTACAGAACCTCTTGAGCAACGGAGAGGTGCCGATCACAGCCATTTTGTAGATGCCTCAACAAAAACTACCACAAGCTGAATCGCCGGGTATCGCTACTTCACAAACTCCAGCTGAATATCCTAGTTCGCTTATATGCGAGCGGCGTGGGTATGAACTGGCGATCAAGCGATTAATGGATATTCTCGGATCGGGAGCGCTGCTACTATTGCTTTCTCCATTATTGTTGCTACTGGGAATCCTGGTTAGGCTGTTAGACGGAAATCCCATAATTCACCGCCGGCGGGTAGTCGGTCCGAACGGCGAATTTAATGCTTACAAGCTTCGAACAATGGTGCAAAACGCTGATGCGATATTGGCGAAAAATATTGAACTTCAGCGGGCTTTCGCGGAGCAATTCAAGTTGAAATCAGATCCTAGAGTGACGTATTTGGGCGGGTGGTTACGAAAATATAGCCTTGACGAGCTTCCCCAGCTATTCAATGTATTAGTAGGTCAGATGAGCTTAGTTGGACCGCGTATGATTACAGCGCCAGAACTCGACAAATACGGTGTTTATCGGCAACTATTGTTGACTGTTAAACCTGGTCTCACGGGATATTGGCAAGTTCGCGGGCGCCAGGATGTGTCATACGCGGAAAGAGTGCGCATGGATATACATTACATTACTAACTGGAGCCTGCGGCTGGATATGATGATCTTGCTGAAGACGCCGATGAAAGTTATTTTCGGGCAGGGAGCCTACTGAATGGCAAAGGTTTTGGTTACAGGCGGGGCAGGATATGTAGGATCAGTTTGCTCGTCGCAACTATTGACACGGGGACATGAGGTTGTAGTCGTCGATAATCTTTCCACTGGTCACGCAAATTCACTTCCTTCTGACATAATTCTGCATCGCATCGATATAGGCGATCGCCAAGCCATGTCTAAAGTATTTTCCAGTGCCCGTTTCGATGTGATTTTTCATTTCGCTGCCAAAGCTCTGGTTCCCGAATCTGTAGTCAATCCCGGCGTCTTCTTTGAAGCAAATGTCGCGTCGAGCATCGCTCTTCTGGAAGAGGCTAGAAAGGCGGGCATTAAAAAATTCGTTTTTTCCTCGTCTGCAGCTGTTTACGGAAACCCAGTTTCTACTCCTATTGAGGAGGACCACCCTAAAGATCCCGTTAACTCGTATGGCGAGAGCAAGCTGATGCTGGAGAGAGTTCTGAACTGGTATGCCGCCGCTTATGGGTGGACCGTTGTCGCGTTTCGTTATTTCAATGCATGCGGAGCAACCGCTACTATCGGGGAGGATCATCGCCCAGAAACTCACATTATTCCATTGCTCTTGCAAACCGTATTGGGGGAGCGCGACTATTTCAATATTTTTGGGAATGATTATCCTACGTCCGATGGCACTTGTCTCCGCGACTACGTGCATGTACTGGATATCGCCGAGGCACATCTTTTAGCTTTGCAATTATCGGAAAATACAGGGATGCATTCCTACAACATCGGCACGGGAACTAGTTATTCTGTCCGAGAAGTCTGTAAGGTGGTTGAACAGGTCGTTGGAAAAACGTTACGCATTGAAGAAAAAGAACGGCGTGCCGGAGATCCAGCTATCTTGTGTGCCAGCCCCAAACGGCTTATGAGCGATTTCAAATGGCAGCCTCGGTTTTCGGATCTGCCGGGCATAGTACAAAGCGCATGGGAATGGAAGAAAAAACATCCTGCTGGATATGGGGTCGTGAATCGAGAGCTGGTTTCTGAATCGCGCTCTTGAGCTCACGTCGTGCTGCACCACATTAAGTACTAATCTACAAAAATTATCTTAGGCATGTTCCTGTTCCTCCGTGTATTAGTCTTTATGCTCTCGTTTGCCTTTCCTCTGACATCCGAGACGGGCCAAGCTCCATCTAAGAGAGCCGTGTGAAAAAGCACAAACTTCAGTATTGGATTCTTGGTGCGGACGAACTCTGGACGATATTGGCCATGGCATTGGCTTTCGTTCTGAGATTTGGATTGACGTGGCAAGACTCCATAGGCAATTCTGCCGTAATTTACCTTCCTCCCTTACTGGGATCCTTGGCACTTTGGGCAGTATTGTTTTCTCCAATGCAATTGGATGGCTTCAGTAAGGGATGGCACCCGTCAGCCATTCTTTCGCAGCTCTTCCTTGCGATTTGCTTCTTGATGATGGCTTTGTTTGCCGGTGGATATATAGCCCGCATTTTTATGTCCCGCCTGGTATTCGCCTATTTTGGCATTCTGCTTTTCACTGGTTTTGTGAGCATCCGATACATAGTGCGTGCGGTTTTAGGCTCAAAATATCTAATAAAAGCCGTCCGCCGCGTTTTGATCGTGGGTAATGGTCCAGTGGCACGTGAAATCGCCGCGAAGATCGACCGACATCCAGAACTTCTATGCCAAGTAATAGGTTTTTTATGTTCTGCTGATACTTCCGCCAGCGACGTGCCCCGAGCAATGAATGGTTCAGCGATTATTCAGACATTGGGAGTAGTTGATCTTTTACAAGAGCAGAAGGTGGACGAAGTAATTATTGCCCTCTCTAAACCGGGCACTCCGGAAGTGATGAATTTAGCACAAAGTTGCCGGCAGGCGGGGATCGGCGTCAGCGTGGTGCCCCATCCTTATGAGCTGTATTTATCGAAGCCGCAGCTGTTGGACATCGGCGGACTCCCGATACTTCAACTCCGGCAAGTAGACTTGGACCCAGTGCACGCTGTGTGGAAAAGAGGATTGGATATTGCTCTAGGCTCGTTCCTTCTAGTCTTATCAGCGCCTTTCATAATTTTCGGGGCGGTGATGTTGTCGCAAAAAGAAGGAGGCCCATTCTGCCGTGAACCGCGGTGTGGGCGAGCAGGTAACCTGTTTCGTATGTGGCGATTGAATTCGGATCGAGATGCACAGCAGCTTCCCTCTTCTGAAATCATTCTCCAACAGCTCAGCATCACTGAGCTGCCTCAATTGTGGAATGTTTTACTGGGGGATATGAGTCTGGTCGGACCCCGCCCCGAATCGCCCGAACGAGTGAAGCATTATTCTGATTGGCAACGTCAGCGCCTGAATGTAAAGCCTGGGATGACTGGCCTGGCGCAAGTACATGGACTGCGGCAACAACATTCTTCCGAAGAAAAAGCTCGTTTCGACTTGCAGTACATGCTGCGGCCGTCGCCGTTTCAGGATGTGGTACTTCTGCTACAAACCATGTGGACTCTAACTGGCCGTTTATTGCACCTTCGCACACTGGCTCCTGGAAAGCGAATGCCATCCCACAACAACGATCCTGATAAACTGTTCGAGAGGAATTTGCCAAGTGCTCATAGTGCGCAGCCCAGTGCGGATTAGTTTCGGCGGTGGCGGCACAGACTTACCCGCTTATTATGAGCAATTTGGAGGTGCAGTTCTCAGTGCCGCCATTAATAAATATTTTTACACCATCCTGAAGACGCGGAACGATGACCGCATCCAGGTAATTTCTTCGGATTTGCGTGTCTTTGAAACTTGGCATGATATCGCGAACAAACCGATTCAAGGCAGCGAATTAGAGATCCCATTGGCTGTATTGAAAGAAGTCGGATGTAATATTTCAGTGGATCTGTTTTTGGCATCGGAAATTCCGCCAGGTACAGGACTCGGGTCTTCCGCCAGTGTCTGCGTGAATATTCTCAAGACGCTTACGAATTACATACAAAAACCGCTTTCGAAGTACGCTCTAGCAGAACAGGCTTTTCACATTGCCAGGAACATCCTTGGCAAGCATGTAGGCAAGCAGGACGAATACGCTGCTGCCTTTGGTGGATTGAACTATATTTCTTTTCACGCCGACGGAAGCACTCATGTAGAACCGATAGACTTGGACAATTCTGTATTGCGGGAGCTTCAGTCAAACCTCATGCTGTTCTTCACTGGTTCAGCTCATCACTCCTGGACCATTTTGCGTGAACAGGAGCATTCGACTCGATCACACACGAGTTCGACTTTAGGCGCGCTGCATGAAGTCAAGGCTCTTGGAGAAAAGATGCGCCAGGCACTTGAGTCTGGACAACTTCAGGTATTTGGAGAACTGCTGGACGAAGGCTGGCAGGCCAAGAGGCGTGTTTCAAATAAGATTTCCACTGCGCGGATTGATCAACTGTATGCGCTTGCCCGGCAGAACGGAGCGCTGGGTGGGAAGATTACAGGCGCGGGTGGAGGGGGTTTTCTTCTCTTCTATTGTGAAAAACGCAATCAGCATGCAGTGCGTGAAGCATTGTTAAGTGAGGGTGTTAACGAGATGGCTTTCGCCTTTGACATGTCCGGGGCGCAAGTTATTGTGGATGATCCATTCATTGACAGTGATGAAAGGGCTGGTGCGCGCTGGGTCTTTGTTCCAACTTCTTCCTCTGTTGCAGTAACTCCCAAATAATGGTCCTGCTGAAATCCTAATGGGTGGTCAAAGTTGAAAGCTTTCCTATTGGCGGCCGGGCATGGTACACGTTTGCGGCCGTTGACCAATAAAATCCCCAAATGCCTTCTGCCGGTCCGCGGCATTCCCATGCTCCAGATATGGCTGGATGTTTGTTCTAATTTTGGCATTGATGAAGTTCTTATCAATATCCACTCCCACGCTGAAGCGGTGCGCCAATTCCTGAAGCATTGCGGAACTTCCGTTAGAGTTCACATCGTCGAAGAAAAAGAATTGCTTGGCAGCGCAGGCACGTTGCTGGCGAATCGTGAATGGCTCAGCACTGAACAGCTTTTCTGGGTATTTTATGCAGATGTGCTGCATCAAGTTGATCTTGGTAGCATGCTAAAGCTCCACCAAATAAAAAATCCTGCAGCAACCTTGGCTATTTCTCGAGTTCCCGATCCCACCCGCTGCGGTATTGTCGGGCTTGCCGAAGATGGCACTATCCAAGAGTTCGTCGAGAAGCCGCTTCATCCTAAGAGCGATCTTGCCTTTGCGGGACTTCTGATCGGAACGCCATCCCTGCTTGACGCAATCCCGCCAAAACACCCCGTGGATATTGGTTTCGATGTACTTCCCCATTTAGTCGGCCGAATGATGGCGTACCCTATTTCAGACTACCTGATCGATATAGGGACGATGGAAAATTACAGTCAAGCACAAACCAGCTGGCCGGGTACTTATTCTAATTTTCGGGAGTAAACTTGAAAACGCTTGAGGGAGTTATTTTTGATATGGATGGGGTATTGATCGACAGTCACCCTGTCCATCGCATTGCCTGGCGTAGATTTTTGGCCAGTGTCGGCAAGAACGTTCCAGATAAACAGCTCAATTTCATTCTTGAGGGCCGGCGCCGCGAAGAGATATTGCGCTATTTCCTAGGTGATCTCCCCGAAGGTACGATCGCCGAATATGGTCAACGTAAAGAAGATTTCTTTCAAGAGAATTTCAAGGACATCAAACTCATTCCAGGGGTCGAAACCTTTCTCGTTGAGTTACAGAACGCCGGAATTAAAATCGGAATTGCGACTTCCGCTAGTTCTTATCGGACCAGGAGAACTCTTCAGCTTCTTAACTTGGAAAATAAATTTTCAACCGTGATTACAGGCGACGACGTACCGGCGGGTAAGCCCGATCCCTCGGTTTACAAACTTGCAGCTGGGCGTATGAATCTCAAGCCAGAGCAGCTTCTTGTTCTCGAGGATGCTCCATGCGGAGTGGAAGCCGCGAAAGCTGCAGGAATCCGTTGTATTGGTGTGACTACCAATGGTCGAGCCGAGTCCCTACGTCGTGCAGGAGCAGTTTACGTGATCCCTGATTTCATGGGCTTATCGATAGAGAAAATGCTTCAGCTCGCACAAACTAACTAGACCCGCAACAGCGCTCTAGCAGTCCTTTACCCGTACTAACAAAGTTCCATAACGAGTTACTTTTGCCAGGTAACCCCTGGATAGAGACTCGGGATGCGGTATGCCCGGTACGCATTGCCTCCTTTTTTGATGTCGAGTCTCCAAGTCACCTGCCCGTCTGGAGTGATCTCAAAGACACTAGATAGCGCGTTGGGCACAGGTGTCGGAGCACTCATGTCAAACTCGACATCCCCGTTATCAAGCTGACTGATGCTGCCACCCCAAAATGTAAATAAGTCGGGAAGATATTCCCATCCCACGGCCGCAGTTTTCGAATTCTCATCAAGGTTATAAATAGCGGCACGACTGTAACAATCAGGATCTCCGGGCAGTCCGCATTCGGTACCAATATCATCGAGAATGCGCTGGTTGCCGTCATCGAAGATTGCCACAGTAAATAAGGAACCTTGATCACTGACTATATTTGGAAAATGTTGCGCGTAAAACCACTCTTTCGGATCGTTCCCGGCGAGAGCGAAATCCCCACCTTCCCCCAGCCGCCACAAGATATCTCCAGCACCGGTCCCGTCAGCATAATTTATCTTTATTACCCAACTCTGATTGCGCATCGATAAGAGTAAATTGCCGTCACTGGTATATACGAGAGCGTTGGCATGCGTCCAATCCGGCAGACCTTGCAAATGCCGATTCACATTAAGATGATCGAACGTCGACCATACCCAGGCGACATTCCCAGATTCATCTACGTCAACCAAAACGTCTCCCAGAACAGACGTCGTACCTGGATAGCCGGCTAAACCCGTGAATTCTTTAGTGGTATTACCGATGGCGATCCAATGCCCGTTGGGCAACGCTATTACGTCATGGTGTAATGTCGACAGCGTGATCGAATAACCGTTCTCCTGCAATGCTTGATTGATTTGCGCGAGACTAACGTCGCGAATGGTATTTCCAGCCAAATCGATTTCCCGCAGATCTGCAATGCCTGCTGGTGCGTTCTCTATATTGAGCAGAAAATGTCCGTTTGGAAGCTGTCTGATAGGAAACGGTATGTTCCCTTGCAATGCGCCAATGTCGTAGTACCAAATTATATTTCCATCAAGATCAGTGACAACCGCGTCTGGATTAGGAGCATTGGCCTGCACCATGTCGATCAACTCTACTCCACTTTGTTGCACCGATGGACCTGGCCGGCTCACGGCAAAGGACAATTGGTAAGCCGAAGATAGTGGACCGGTAGTGAAAGTATGATCTTGATCTATCCATTCGCCATTCGCCGAAGTCACGTGGGCGCGCATGTGATAGGTAGTGCCAGGCAACATTCCCGCGACTAGGACATTGAGTGACTTTAGATATTCTGTTGTAGTGGCAGGCGCAGTTTGCCGTCCATAGCTGGTATCTTGCCCAAACTCCACCCATGTCGTGGCTGGCCTAGGTCCAAACCTTACGTCATACTCCGCGACAAGAGGATTCTGCGTAGATATGACGGCTGTTCCCGGTGGTGCAGACGTTCCGGAACCGCACCCCAGCGAGATCAATAAAACACAACTACCCGTAAGCAGTGCACAGCACGTGCCAGGAGACGCGATTTTCATATTTGTCTTTGTCTAACTTTACTCAAGCTACCGGGTTACAACGCGAAGTAGATTTAACAGATGTTAAAACAGTGAGGGAATAGTACCTTGAAATACTGCTCTGTCAAGACAAAAATAAGTAAAGATTAGTCATGTTCGGTGTCATATCTATAATCTATACTGTGGCATATTGGGTTCTCTTCAGCTTAGCCGCCACGAGATTAGCGCGGGTTTCGCGTCCAACACTCTTCCGGGCCACAGATATTGTTCTGGTTAATCGTCGAAAGTCCCGTGGTATAGTGAGTCGTTTCATCCCCCTGCTGTAATCAGGCCCCTGTAAACCGAAATCTGTTTGGAGGATGTCGGATGCACGCGCCACACTCGATGGGTCGTCTCGCGCTCTTTATTTTTGGGCTGTCCGTCTCATTGCTTGCCCTCTTCACACCTACTGCAGCGGGACAACTTTCGTTCTATCAAGCACCCACCTACACAGGTACAGCGGTGGTTACAGGCGACTTTAATCAGGATGGCAAACTCGACCTTATCAATTCGGCTGGAACGGTTTTGCTGGGAAAAGGCGATGGCACTTTCACTACCGGCGTCACTCTGAGTAATGCCCCCTCTTTTGTGGCCGATTTCAATGACGACGGCAAACCTGACGTGCTTGCCTTCACTTCGGCGAATCATCTTCTCGTCTACCTGGGTAACGGCGACGGCACCTTCCAAGCCCCTCAGGACACTTATGCCGCAGTTTTGCTCTATGGCCTGGCAGTTGCAGATGTTAATGGTGACCAAAAACCTGATGTCTTGGTGCCCAATCCAAACGGGGGAGTGCTTGTTTTCCTCGGTAAAGGCGACGGTACCTTCGCTGCCCCCGTGAACTATTCCTCTCCTGTAGCGGGTCAGCTTTTTTGTGGGGATTTCAACGGCGATGGCAAGCCCGATGTTCTGGCTTCGGCCTATGGCTCGGTGTCAGTTCTTCTGGGCAACGGCGATGGTACCTTTCAGGCTCCCAAGACCACCACTTCCTCAGCTCTTGGGTCTATCAAAGTCATTGGAGACTTGAACGGTGACCACAAACTCGATCTCGTCGTCACTACAAGCAGCAACACCCCGCAACTAGGTACGATGTTCGGGAACGGCGATGGCACCTTCCAAGCGCCAAGCAACGTGTTCACCACGAATCTATCGACCAATCCCACTCTGGCCGATATTAATGGCGACGGGAAATTAGATTTATTAGTTCAAGGCTTCCCCTTTGTGCAAGTTTACCTGGGCAATGGCGATGGCACATTTACCGTTGGCCACGGTTATTCTTACAATTCTATAAATCTTGCAACATCAACCATTCTCTTGGGCGATTTCAACGATGACCAAAAACTAGACATAGCCGCTGCCCAATCAATATTACTCGGCAATGGGGACGGTACCTTCAAGGCCTCCCCAGCGATTCTGTTGCCGAATGGAGACTCCATTTCCGATGGCACGGGAACAGGAGCTGTCGCAGTAAGCGGTGATTTCAATGGCGATGGTAAGTCCGACATAGCCGTAGCATCATCGGGCGGAAACATATACATCTACCTCGCCGACGCTGCCGGATCCTTTTCTTTGGCCCACACGTATGCAGTTTCTGTCGAAGGTGCCGGAGGCCTTTCCACTGGAGACTTCAATGGTGATGGCAAGCTGGACCTGATCGCGACTGTCAATTCAGGAGGAACAAGTGTCTTGACAGTACTTTTAGGGAATGGTGACGGCAGTTTTGGTGCCCCGATCGTTTCAAATTCCTGCCCGGCAGTAGGTCTCGGAATTGGAGCAATCGCTGATCTGAACGGCGATCACAAAAGTGATCTTGCTTTGCCAAATGCTATGCCAAATGGTGAATCCCTTTCCATCTGCCTGAATAACGGAGACGGGACGTTTGCTTCACCTGTAAATTATTTTTTCGGTGCGAATGTGAATTCCGTCGTTGTTGCTGATTTTAACAACGATGGCAAACTTGATGCTGCATTCGGCGGCGATGCTGGAGCTGCCATCTTCATCGGCAACGGCGACGGTACTTTTCAAGGGGCAAATTATCTTCTCACTACGCGATCTGTCGTGGGCGAAGCAGTTGACTTCAACCGCGACGGAAACGTAGACCTAATCATCAATGGCACGGTTTACTTAGGCAATGGCCAGGGAAATTTTCAACCCCTATCGCAAACCTCGGGACTGGGAGGTACGATAGTTGATCTTAACGGCGACGGCTACCTCGATCTAATTGATGATAACTTTTATGTTCCCATGCAGGACACTCCGGAACTAGTCACTTTTTTGGGAAATGGAGATGGAACCTTCCAGACTCCCATTGTCTTGGATAGTTGGGACAAATATACCCTCGCGTCCACGTTCACACTCACTGGCGACTTCAACGGAGACGGTCGACCGGATTTGGCAATCGATTGGGGAATTGTAGGAAATGCCGTTGGCATTCAAATCTTGTTGAATACGACTCCGCCGACTGCCGGCGCAAATTTTTCCCCCCGCGCTCTAACCTTCCCCTCGCAAGCGGCCGGAACTAACAGCAACCCTGTGAGCGTAACTTTAAGTAACTCCGGGAAAGCGGCATTGAATGTATCCGCCGTCGCAATTAGCGGAACGAGTGCTGGTGAGTTCACTCAAACCAATAACTGCACCACGGTTCAGTCCGGAGCTAGTTGTGTTATCAACGTAATGTTCAGCCCGACATCGGCCGGTAATGCTATGGCAAGTCTGAACGTTACGGACAACGCTATAGGCAGTCCGCAAACAATCGTGTTATCCGGCAGCGCAACCGGCTTAGGCCTGACTGCCAGCTCGAATAACGCCACTGTGTCAGCAGGTTCCCCCGCGACCTACAATCTATCCATCGGCGGTGCGGGCTGGAGCGGACAGGCTGCTCTCACTTGCACCGGCGCTCCCAAAGGTGCCGCTTGTTCGGTAGCACCTGGTAATGTAGCCGTAAGTGCAACGTCCACTTCTTCATTAGTTGTCACAGTCACGACTACCTCGCGAACCTCAGCAGCGCTCGTTCCCATGCAGTTCCGCTCGTCGCCTTGGCTCTGGGCTGTGGCGCTCGTGGGATTTGTCATTCTGCCCACTTCAGCTCGCAGGCAATCTTCAAAACGCCAGCGCTCGACCTCTAAATTTACCCGAACGCTGCCGCTGCTGCTGATTCTTCTTCTCTCTGCGTGTGGCGGTGGTGGAGGCAGTTCGAGTAATCCACAACCAAATCCCAATGGAACTCCCGCCGGGACGTATACAGTGACGGTAATGGCGACGCCAACGGGCGGCACTGCACAATCGCTACCATTAACTTTGACTGTGCAATAGGCTAGATACGACTAAAAAGAATAGATTTGGCACACTCCCAGTGTGCTATTTTCCTGAGTATTGGACATTCGAATAATCAGACCTTGACCATTCTTTACGTTCCACACTATTTCCCTTGCGCAACTTTTTGGTAGGCTTGGGGTTGAGATTTGTGGCAGCAACCGAAGAGTTTAACTTCGACGATCCGGATTGCGTCCAACTCTACTCAGCAATTGGTATCAGACAATTGGGAGAACGAATTGAAAAAACTAACTTTACTCGCAGTTTTTTGCGTTTTGTTTATGACCTTGCGAACCGCTCACGCACAACAATTTGACGCTGCGCTTGGCTTTGGTTCGCTCACAGCACCATCCTCCTCGAGCACAGGCGCACCAGCATTGGGCGGCGGACTCTATCCCAGCTTCAGTGCTGATTATCTCATCAAGCATCAGCTCGGCGTTCAGGGCCAAGTGTCTTGGAGGGCTAGCCAAAACTCGTATTTCGGCCTGCCCTATCGGCCGATCATTTTCGATTTCAATGGAATTTGGGCTCCGAAGTTGGGTAACAAAGCCCAGGCTGAGTTAATGGCAGGAATTGGCGCTGAAGACGTCCGCGTCTATGGCACGCTCAATTGCGGCTTCACCGGTTGCACAAATTACACCAGTACGACTCATTTCTTGACTCATTTCGGCGGTGGCATACGCTATTACGTGTGGCATAACGTATTCGTGCGACCAGAAGCCCATTACTACATCATTCACAACAATAACGAATTCAACACCAATCATGCCGCAAGGTTTGCGATTTCCATCGGCTACAGCTTTCGCTCGGGATTCTAGACGATATTCGGCTGAAGACTGGAAAATAAATAAGGAGCCGCTTAGGCTCCTTATTTATTTGACGTAATTTTTTATAGATCCAAATGAACTATTGTTGCAGAGCTTGTTTCAGACTCGGCTTCACACCCACTGCAGCGATGCTGGAACTATCCCATCCTCCACCCAGCGCCTTTACTAAATAGACAGAGGTCACTAGTCGCTGCCCCATAATCTGCGCCGCCAATCTTTCGCTCGTTAAAGCCTGTTCCTGCGCCGTAATCACATCCAGATAAGTTACCAGCCCGCCTGTGTAACGTGCATTCGCCAAAGCAAGCGTGCGCTCTGCGTCTTCGACCGCCCGTTTCTGCGATTCCGATGCGGAGGACAAAGCGTTCAATCCCGCGAGTGCATCCTCGACCTGCTGGAATGCAACTAAAGCCGACTCGCGGTAATTCGCCACATCTTCATCGTAAACGGCACGTGCATAATCAAGTTGGCCATGAAGACGCCCGCCAGCGAATAGCGGTTCGAGAGCAGAAAATCCAATCGACCACAAAGCGCTTGGCGCATTGAAGAGAGTCGCGATGTCACGGCTTTGCAGTCCGCCGGTACCAGTCAGAGGAATACTAGGATAAAACGATGCCCGAGCGACACCGATCCGCGCATTGGCTGCCGCGACACTACGTTCAGCGGTAGCAATATCAGGACGCCGCTGTAAAAGCTCTGAGGGCAACGTTAGAGGAACGGCCGGGGGAATTGCATCCAACGCTTTTACCGGTGCTTTGAACTCGGATGCCGGCAATCCCTGGAGGAGTGCGATCGCATGCTCGTATTGGGCGCGCTGCTGTTGTAACAGATACAGCTGGGTGTAAGAAGAATCTAAAAGGGATTGCTGCTGCGCGACATCGAGGCCCGAAACTGCCCCTCCCTCATGTCTTCGCTGTACCAGTTGCAGCCCTTGCTGCTGGAATTCAATTGAACGCTGAATCACCGCGAGTTCAGCGTCGGTTTCTCGCAACTGAAAATAATCAGCTGCTAAATCTGAACTAACCAGCAAGCGCACATTTTCTAAATCCGCAGCCGACGCCTGATATTGCTCATTCGCCGACTCCACATTGCGGCGCACACGCCCAAATAAATCGAGCTCATAGTTTAGAGTGAAAGGAATTGTAAAGACATTCTGTGTAACAGGAGTGAGCGGGCTAGTCGAACCTACCAAGGGACGATTGCCAGAGATACGCTGACGTTCAGCCGAAGGTTGCGCATCCAGCTCGGGATATAACCCCGATGACGTAATCCGGGCCGAAGCCCGCGCCTCTGACAAACGGGCAAAGGCAGCTTTCGCGGTTTGATTGTTAGCCATCGCGCGATCTTCATACTGATTCAGTTCGGCATCGCCGAACAGAGTCCACCATGCACCTTTAGAAATGGAATCCACCGGGCTGGCTTCGTGCCATGGAGCAGGCGTTTGCCAATTGGATGGGATCGTTACGTCCGGCTTTTTATACTTCGGCCCGACCGCGTATGCCGCACTCGAAACGAGCAGAGCGAATGCAAGATAACGCGAACTCATGAATTTCCACTCTCTTTCGAGACCTGGATCTGTTGCCCTTCTTCAAGCGAATCGCTGGGATTCAAAATGATCGAATCATTGGGCGAAAGACCGCCGAGGATCTGCACCGCGGTGCCGTAGTCGCGGCCGATGACAACTGGTTTCAAATGAACTTTACCCTGGCTGTCCACGACCGCAGCTCGGGGCCCTTCAGCTCGGAACAATAACGCATTCACTGGCACGGACAGGCCGGGAGTCTGAACATTAAGTGCGAAATGAACTTGCGCGTACGATCCGGGAAGAAGCTCTCCCTTGGGATTCGGCACATCAATTTCAGTGCGCAGCGTTCTAGTGGCCGGATCAATCGAATCCGAAGTGCGCACCACGTTTCCGGTGAACTGTTTCCCGACAAGCGCCGCTAATTCAATTTTGGCATGCACGCCGGAGTGAATTGAAGGAGTGTAATTTTCCGGAACATCCACATACACACGTATGGGATCGATTCGCGCCATGTCAAACAACTCTTGATTCGTTCCGCCATTACCGGCGTTTATTAATGCCCCAATATCGATATTGCGCTTTGTAATGACTCCTGAAAAAGGAGCGTACACGCGTTTGAATGATTCCAGTTGTTCAAGCCGCCGCACATTAGCTGTAGCTGCCGCCAGTGCCGCTTGTCCTTGCGTATAGGAACTGGTCCGCTCATCAGTTTCTTGTTGGGCAACAGCGTCCATCTTCTGCAAGTTTGCCCAGCGCTGAGCGGATGTCTTTGCCAGCGCGAGCTGCGCATTGGCCTGTTCTTGTGCAGCACGAGATTGCGCCAATTCCTGATCAATTTCTGGCGTTTCAATTTCTGCCAACAACTCACCCTTCGTCACCCGCGAACCAATATCCTTGTACCACTTCGCGAGATACCCATTTGTGCGAGCATAAATTGGCGATTCGGTGTAGGCCTGCAAAGTGGAGGGCAACACAAGTTCCTGCTGCGGAGGTTCAGCCTTCGGCTTTATGACCGAGAAGCTTTGCACGGCCAGGGTTTCGGTTTCTTTAGCCAAGGCATGGCTGTCCGAAATGCGCGAGAGCACACCCACTATCACCGCCACGGCGAGCACAATTGCAACAACGGTAATAAGCAGGTATCCACGGTGCTTCTTTGGAGCCTGCGACTGCCGCTCTGGTGCGGTACGCTCGATATGCTTTACTCCCTTTGGTTCAAGAACTTCTTGTGTCATGTCGCTCCTCGACCTGCCACTGAAACCGCAAATCCAATACGAATTAAGATGTGCTCCCGGACGTAGAAGACGCACGATCTACTCTCCGGCCGTGAAATAAGCTGAACACTACAGGGACAAAAAACAGCGTTGCCACAGTTGCAAACATAAGCCCCCCAATCACTGCCCGCCCCAGCGGAGCATTCTGTTCGCCGCCTTCGCCCCATCCAAAGGCCATTGGCAACATCCCAATAATCATTGCCAAAGCCGTCATGATTACCGGACGCATACGGGTGTAGCCAGCCTCAATCGCTGCCTGAATGGGATGTAATCCGTCATCCATGCGCTCACGCGCAAAAGAAATCATCAGAATACTGTTCGCCGTAGCCACCCCCATGCACATCACGGCTCCCGTCAATGCGGGAACGCTCAAAGAAGTGTGCGTCAAAAACAATATCCACAAAATTCCGGCGAGAGCTCCTGGAAGCGCGGTAATGATGATGAACGGATCCAGCCAGGATTGAAAATTCACCACGATCAGGAGATACACCAAAACGATAGACATCAGCAATCCAATCAGCAATCCGAAAAACGACGACCTCATGGTCTCGACTTGACCGCGAATCACCATTTGCGTACCGCGAGGTAGTTGCTTCTCAAATGAATCGACAATCTTCTGCGTGTCATTGGCAACTCCACCTAAGTCACGGCCATCCACGCTCGCATAGACATCCACAACCGGGGCAATGTTGTAATGTGAAACGACAGCGGGGCGCGTTATAGGCGCTACAGTCGCCAGATTGGCCAGCACTTGCGGAGATGTGATCCCGGGATTATCAATCGGCGTGTTCATCAACGCCTGCAAAGAATCCATTTTGTATTGCGGCGTCATTATGGCCAAGGGATAGCTGACGCCATTTTTCGGATTGAGCCAAAACGTTGGAGAAGTCTGTGAACTGGAGCTTAGTGATACAAGCAGATTATTAGCTACGTCCCTCTCCGAAACACCCACCTGTTGGGCACGTGCCCGGTCCACATCAAGAAAAAGACCGGGATTGTTCAGCAACTGCTGCACATGAACATCGACGGCTCCCGGTACGTATCTCAGCCGACCCGCGATTTGCTGGGCTATCGCGTAATTCTCGGCATAGCTTTGTCCAATTAACTGGACGTCTATCGGGGCTGGTAATCCGAAATTGAGAATCTGGCTGACAATGTCCGCAGGTTGAAAAAAGAATTCCACACCGGGAAACTCTCTGGGCAATGTCTCCCGGAGTTTGTGAATATATTCCTCTGTAGGGCGATGATCACGATTTAGATTGACGAGAATTTCCGCATCGGATGTACCGATTACTCCCGAGTTGCTGTAAGAGGTGTTGATGCCGCTATAGGGCAACCCAATATTGTCGAGAATCGTACTGAGATCCTTCTTGGGAACATCACGGCGGATTTCCTGCTCGACCAAATCCACTAACCGGGCTGTCTCTTCAATTCGCAATCCGGCGCGGGCGCGGACGTGCAGCCGCATCTCGCCAGCGTCCACGTTAGGGAAGAAATCCCTTCCCAAGCCAAAAATCAATGCTCCGGAAAGTAAACAAAAAACGAGGAATCCCGCTACAAATATGCGGCGATGTTCCATGACCCCTTCAATCGTATTGCGATACGACTGGCGCAGCCTTTCGAACTGCTCTTCAAATTTTGCCTGAAAACGGCCGAAAACATTGGTCGGCTCTTTATGGGAATCATGCTCGTGTCCGCGCAACAAGTACATGACCAGAGTCGGAATGAGTGTTCGCGAAAGCAGATAGGACGCCAGCATTGCGAAAACAACCGCTTCCGCCAGTGGCACGAAAAGATATCGCGCGACGCCCGTAAGAAAAAACATGGGCACGAATACAATGCAAATCGCAAGCGTTGAAACCAAAGCAGGTACTGCGATCTGCTGTGCGCCGGTCAGAATCGCATCCTTGAGCTCTGCTTTCATCCCCAGATTGCGCTCAATGTTCTCTATTTCAACCGTCGCGTCATCGACCAATATTCCGACCGCGAGCGCCAAACCTCCGAGCGTCATGATGTTGAAAGTTTCACCCAGAGCGGCCAGCACGATCACAGAGGTAAGAATCGATAGAGGAATGGAAATCGCAATAATTAAAGTGCTGCGCCAGTTTCCAAGGAACAGCAAAATCATGGCCGCTGTAAGGCATGCGGCAGTTAGCGCTTCCCGAACCACACCTTGAATTGCTGCCCGCACGAACAAGGACTGATCGAACAACAGCTTCATATTCAGTTCTTTGGGAAGCGTTGTCGCTACTGTGGGCAGGGTCTTCTTAATATTATTAACAATGTCGATCGTCGAAGCGTTGCCGTTTTTTAAAACCGTAAGCAGCGATCCGCGAACTCCATCCTGGCGGACGATGTTGGTCTGAGGCGAAAAACCATCTCGCACATGGGCGACATCGCGGATGTAAATTGTCGTGCCATTTTCACTCTTGACTGGTAAATCATTCAGCTCGGCTACAGTTTGAGGGCTGGCGTTCAACTCCACTTGATATTCAATCGATCCAAATTTGGCGGTTCCTGTTGGCAACACCAGATTTTGCGCGCTGATCGCATTCACTACATCTACGGGCGTCAGATGTTTCGCCTGTAGTGCAGGCGTATCCAAATCGACAATAATCTGGCGCTGCTTTCCTCCGTAGGGAAATGGAATGGCCACGCCGGGAATCGTGATCAGCGGGGTTCGGACAAAATTAAAACCCAAGTCAAATAATTGTTGCTCTGGAAGCGTCTTGCTGCTTAAACCAATTTGCACAATCGGCACGCTTGATGCCGAGTACTGAATGATCAAAGGCGGCGTTGTACCAGTGGGTAATTGTCTGAGTTGAGTCTGCGAAATCGCGGTGACTTGGGCTAATGCCGTCTGAATGTTCGCGTTGGGGCGGAAAAATATCTTTACTACCGCAATCCCATTCAGCGACTGCGATTCAATGTGGTCAATGTCATTAACCAAGGTGGTCAGAGCACGCTCTGTAATCGTAGTAATACGATCCGACATGTTCTGGGGAGAAAGCCCCTGATAATTCCACACGACGCTAATAACAGGAATGTTGATCTCGGGAAAAATATCTGTAGGCGTACGGAGGATGACGATAGGACTGAGAATCAAAATCAAGAGTGCCATCACTACAAACGTGTATGGCCTGCGCAGCGCTAGCGCGACAATCCACATGAAACTTTAATCCTTGAACCTTCCAGGAGCCGAAAACAACCTGAATACGTGCTCCGTAATTAATACTAGATGAGATACGATCCGTATCGGATTTAAATTCTGTTAAAGTATAAACCAAATGGAAAAAGACCCAGCAGATCTGGCTGGGGCAGTGCGGAGCCCCGGTCGTCCCCGCAGCCAGGAAGCTCGCAAAGCGATTCTTGAGAGCACGCTTGAGCTCCTGCGGGAATCAGGGTTTGCTGACCTTTCCATCGAATCCATCGCCGCCCATGCGGGAGTGGGAAAGGCTACCGTTTATCGTTGGTGGCCCAACAAAGGCGGCCTGGTGATGGACGCTTTTGTTTCAATCGCCGAACAGGAGCTGAGTTTCCCCCCAACGGGTCCGGTCGAAAAAGCTATTCGCGAGCAGATGAAAAGGTGGTCCGCTATTTTTGGAGGTCCACTGGGTCGAATCATTGCGGCAGTCATTGGAGCAGGACAATCCGAACCCGAAATGCTTGAGGCCTTTCAAAATTACTATGTAGAACCTCGCCGTCGTGAGGCTCGCGAGTTGCTGAAACAGGCGATGAAGAACGGGGAGATTCGCCCGAATCTTAATCCCAATATGATTCTCGACATTCTTTACGGCCCTTTGTACTTCAGATTGCTCATCAAGAGTGGACCGCTCACGGTGCAGTTTATCGATGAGGTATTTGAGATCGTTTGGCCTGGGCTACGTATCAAGTAAGTTTGATAGTAGGGTAAGACACTACCGTAATTCTTCGCAGTTGCGGAAAAGCTGGAATCCGGTAAACTTGCATCTTAATAGTTAAGCGGACGTATTTTTCCTGTCCCCACAGGAGGTTGTAGATGTACCGGCCTTTTTCAGCCAGTTTTATGCCTTCCGGTTCCCTTCCCGATGTTGAATCACTTGTTCGAGGTCTTACCCAGGATTTCTGTATGGCCTTCAATACTGCGAACCATGACCAGGTCGGTGCGCTGTTTGCAGGAGATGGTCTGTTTATGACTCCTCATCACGACCCTGCTCAAGGTTCACGGGCAATTGAACAGGCTTTGCGCGAATACAGCGATTCGGGATATCAAGATCTACGAATGGAAACATTGCGAGTCACTCAATCGGGGGATATAGCGATTGAAATCGGCCGCTACGAAGTTTCCATACGGAATGAAGATGGAAGAACGATGATAGAAAAAGGCAATTTTATACATGCTTGGCGAAGGATGGGAGCATGGAGGATGATCGCCAGTTGCTGGAACACCAGCTTGCCCCCGCTGAAACAAACAAAAGCAGCGTAGCTTTGGAGAATATCGAACTTTTCTTCTAGCCCATGAACCTTGCAGCGCAATTGTGCTCTCCCGCCAAGGATGATATTTTTCGCCCACTATGTCGTCCCCTGACCGACCCCCAATCCAGACACCATTGCGCAAGAGTGATGCCGATTCGCATAAGCCAGAGTCACGCAACTCCGCCAATTTCTGTCCCAATTGTTCGGCACAACTAAAAGAGAATCGCTGCAAACTCAGTTGTCCGCGATGTGGCTATTGTCTGAGTTGTTCGGATTTCTACTAAGAGCTTTTACGCGTCTCGCTGACACGATCCACTTCCCCAGCTACAATGAGTGAACACCACTTCATAACTGGAGAGACTAATGGAACGCAAGGCAAGTGCAGTCTGGAAGGGCGGACTCAAAGACGGTAAAGGCGCCGTTTCATCGGCCAGCAGTGTACTCAACAGTACTCCTTATTCATTTACCACGAGATTCGAAAATACTCCTGGAACGAACCCAGAAGAACTCATTGCGGCCGCGCACGCCGCCTGCTTCTCCATGGCGCTTTCGGCGCAACTGGGAGCAGCCAAGCTTACTCCTTCAAGCATTGAAACTGCAGCTACTCTCACCATGGAAAAATTGGATGCAGGGTGGACGATCACGAAAGTTCATCTGGATGTTGTTGGCAGGGTTCCCGGGGCCGACGAAGCTGCTTTCCAGAAAGCTGCCACGGATGCGAAGACCGGCTGTCCCGTTTCTAAAGTGCTCAAAGCCGATATCAGCATGACTGCCAAGCTGGAAGGATAGATTGTGGCTTCGGGTACGGTTACGAATTTTTAGCTTTCGCCTGAACCTGAAGCCTCTTGCTTGGAATCTGCGTTCTTCAGAACTTCTCTGATTTCGCGGTTCACACGTACCGCATCGTGGGAAGCAGTGTCAATCATCTGTGCCCATTTTTTGCTGGTCGCATCCATTTCTCTATGGCCGAGCAGATAAGAGGCTTGCAGAATGGTTTCCAGAGCGTTGCTCAAATCGTGAACTAATCGGCGTAGATGAGTGGTAACTTCGTCGGGGAGATTCCGGGCTTGTTCCATTAAATCACGCAGTGCGTTAAGCAATATTATTTCGAAGCTGATGCTGCATTACGCTACGCCGATGTTTCACTCAGATCAAGTACTGGCACGATAAAACGTGCAAACCAAAATAGAAGTGCCAGCCAAAGGTTTGACAGCACCCGATGCCGCTGTAGAATACTAACTGTTGTTCTTGCCTGAATAGCGGTCCTCAGGACCGCTCTGCAACAAAGATTGCCATCGTGGCGGAATTGGCAGACGCGCATGGTTCAGGTCCATGTACTCGCAAGGGTGTGGGGGTTCGAGTCCCTTCGATGGCACCATCATCAAGAATTATCGCAGCTTCTGAATTACTTTAATTGACGACGGCTTTGCACGGCTCATCAGGAAATGGACCAAGGCAGTGCGGTGGGCCGGTTAAAAAGTCGCACTCGATGTTCCGCCGGCGGCCGGCACATAACACTTCAAGGCGTAATCCATTACCATGCGGTCGGCATTGAACCTCCACCCAAGGGTCCGGATGGTGCGCTTCATACGCTTGATCCAGCCACGCGGCAGGCCATCGCCATCGCGCTTATAGTAAAGAGGGATCACTTCTTCTTTCAGCACGCGGTACAAATCTTCGCCATCGCGCGAGTCGTGAACATCCATGTTGGTATGTGTACGGCCGGTTCCAATAGCAAAGCCGTTCAGTCCGTCGTAGGCTTCCGCCCACCATCCATCAAGCACGGAGAGATTGAGTCCGCCATTTAGCACGACTTTTTGCCCGCTGGTTCCAGAGGCTTCGAGTGGCCTACGTGGATTGTTCAGCCAGACATCGACGCCTTGAACCAGGAAGCGCCCCACGTTGATGTCGTAGTCTTCAATGAAAACAAACTTGTCGGCAAACTTGGGGTTGCGCATCAACTCTGCAATTTGTTGAAGCACCCGCTTGCCGGGTTCATCGCGCGGATGTGCTTTCCCGGCAAAGACGAACTGCACTGGGCGTTTGGGATCATTCACCATGTTGCCCAGTCTTTCGATATCGGCAAGAATCAGATTGGCGCGTTTATAAGTAGCGAACCGCCGTGCGAACCCTATAGTCAGAGCATCCGGACTGAGAAGCCGATCAAGATTCTGCAAAGTCTCGGCATCCTCACCACGCCGCTTAGCTTGTTCAACGGCTCGCCGGCGCACAAATTGCAGCAGTTGCGATTTGAGGCTGAGATGGGTTTCCCAGAGCTCTCCGTCGTCGACATTTTCAATACCATCCCAGATTTTGGCTTCGCTGCCATGCTGATGCCAGCCGGGTCCAAGATGACGGTCGTAAAGGCGAAACATCTGCGGAGCGAGCCAGGATGGAACGTGAACGCCATTGGTGATATGTCCAATGGGAACTTCCTCTTCAGACTTGCCGGGGCAAAGGCCAACCCACATGGCGCGCGATACTTCACCGTGCAGTGCCGAAACCGCATTGGCGCGGCGAGCGAGTCGCAGGCCCAGCACCGTCATACAGAAATCTTCGTAACCGTCCTTGTGTTCCCTACCCAATCCCAGAAGGTCGTCACGCGAAATTCCCAGCGAATCACGCAACGGCCCAAGATGTTCCTCAATCAGGTCAGGACTGAAGCGGTCATGGCCAGCCGGCACCGGAGTATGCGTGGTAAAAACAACTTCCCGCGAAACGCGCGGAGCTGCCTGGGCAAAGGTCAGGCCTTCATCTTCCATCCGGCTGCGAATGGATTCCAGTACTGCAAACCCGCTGTGTCCTTCATTTAAATGAAGCACGCTTGGAGTGATGCCCAACGCCCTTATCGCGCGGAAACCGCCGATCCCAAGCAGCAACTCTTGGCGGATGCGTGTGCGTCCATCCCCTCCATAAAGACGTGACGTTAATTCCCGATCTTCCGGGGCGTTCCCTTCGACATTCGAGTCAAGCAAGAGCAGATCGCAACGCCCTACTTTCACCCGCCAAACTTTGGCGCGAATCAAGTCGTTGCGCGTTTCTATTTCGACGACTACGGGAAGCCCGTTGGTGCCAATGGCGGGTTCCATGGGCATCTGATTCACGTCAGTTTGTAAATACTCTTCCTGCTGCCAGCCACTGCGATCCAGCCGCTGGCGGAAATATCCCTGCCCGTAGAACAAGCCGATACCGATAAGTGGAATGCCTAAATCCGATGCGCTCTTGATGTGATCACCGGAAAGCACTCCCAAGCCGCCCGAATAAATAGGAAGCGACTCGTGCAATCCGAATTCAGCTGAGAAATAAGCCACGGGCCGCGGTCGAAGGACAGCCGCATGACGCGCCCCCCATGTCCGGTCCGCATCGAGATATTCACGTTGCCGCCGATAGGCATAGTTGATACGGCTATGCAGCATCATTTCGCCAGCGCGCTGCTCGAGCCGCTCCAGAGGAATTTCTGCAAGTAGCGAAACAGGATTGTGATTAAGCTGCTGCCAGCGCAACGGGTCGAGATCGCGAAACAGGCCAGTCGAATCGTGATCCCAACTCCACCACAAATTACGCGCAAGGGACCAAAGCCGTTCCTGTGCTGGGGCAATAAAACGATCGAGCGTGCGAGCTTCACTCACTATGGGAGCCACTTGCGCCGCAGCTTCCGTTAACATTCGGACTTCTTGTTCGCTAAAGGCGCGGGCTTCGACAGTTTGGACAACCAGAACACCCTGCAGAACACCGCGATCGATTAAAGGCACTCCCAGAAAAGATTGGTAAGCGTCTTCCCCGGACTCTGGGAAATATTTAAAGCGCGGATGGGTGTGTACCTGTTCAACTGCCACTGGCAGCACCTGCTCCGCCACCAGTCCAACCAGGCCTTCATGCAATGAAAGGCGCAAAGTGCCGATGCATTGCGGACGCAGTCCGAGAGTGGCAGCCAGCACCAGGTTCGCGCGATCAGGTTCCAGCAAATAGGCGGAGCAAACGTCCGTCTGGAATCTTCTGGCAATCAATGCCACTACATTCATTAGCGTCTCGGCCGGTTTACCTCCCTCTTTCGCGAGCGTACTAATTTCCTCCAAGGTCAAAACATAGTTGCTCTCAAGCGCATTCGCCGTTTGACTCACAGTATTAGGTCCCTCATTTACCTATGATCGCTGACTATAGTGATCACGATAGTGTTATTGTCTCCAGCCTTTACACCAAAGCATAAATTTAGTGCAGGACCGGGAAATATTTTCAGTAGACGAAATCCACTTATTGGAATTAGTGATACAACTTTAGGGAGCAATCATCCACCAAGTCCAATCGAAATTGCTTATCTTAAGTATAAGCGGTGCCCTCCCGTGCAATGTCAAGCCGGGCAATTACCCCCAGATACTTTCGTAATCGCCTTTCGGCACGAGTCCATCTCGCAAAAATCATCTAGTAAGTATGGAGCCGTTGGATCACTTCGGGCTTAAGCGGTAACCTTTTTTACAATTTCGCCGATAGTCAATATGTGACCGCTCCTGCGCAAGGTCGAATTCCTGCCTCTCCCAAGCCCGGTACCAGCTTTGTTGCCCGTCAACCGATTGTAACTGGAGACGAAAAAGTCTTTGGCTACGAATTGCTTTTTCGCGATGGCGTAGAGGAATATTTTCGCAACTCGGATGCTGAAATGGCTTCCCGCAGTACTCTCGACACATCCATGCTGATGGGGCTTGACGTGCTTTGTGACGGCCGGCGCGCTTTTATCAATTGCACGCGCGAGGTTCTGCTCAAGGATTACATTATGCTTCTGCCCGCCCCGCAAACTGTGGTTGAAATACTGGAGAGCGTCCCGCCCGATGATTTAGTCATAGCCGCGTGTCATCGTTTAAAGGAAGCGGGATATTTGGTTGCACTCGATGATTTTGCGGTCAACGATCCAAGAGAGCCTTTGACCGACCTTGCCGATATTATCAAGATCGACATGAGAGTAACTTCTGCTGTGGATGCCGCCGCCATGGTCAAGCGTTATGGCCCCTGGCGCAGCCGCATGTTGGCCGAGAAAGTAGAAACACGGGAGGAGTTTCTCGGGGCTAAAAAAGCCGGCTTCATTTATTTTCAGGGATATTTTTTCCGCCGTCCCGAACTAATGCAGGCGCGGGACATACCTGCAAATCGCTTTAATTATCTTCGGATCTTGCAAACGGTTTCCCGTCCAGAACTGGACCCCAGGGAAGTAGAAGATGTCATTAAGAGCGAAGCGTCCATTTGTTATCGGCTGCTGCGCTACATGAACTCCGCCATGTTTGGATTCTCCACCGAAATTCGTTCTATCAAACACGCGCTCTCTATCCTGGGAGAACGCGAAATACGGCGGTGGATCCGGCTGGTCGCGACTTTAGGGGCAGCGCAGCAAAAATCAAGTGACCTGGTTTTAGCCGCATTGGTACGCGCGCATTTTTGTGAATTGCTTGCCCCAAAAATTCCCCACGGAGATTCGGACTTATTCTTCCTGGGGCTGCTCTCCATGATGGAGTCCATTCTCGAAACTCCGATGGCAAAAATTCTAGAGAATGTCCCCGTGGACCAGGAGACCAAGGCAGTGCTCCTGGGCGGAGCCAGCCGCTTGCGTCCGCTTTATCAGTTGATGCTGGCACGCGAATCCGGCGAGTGGGAGATCACCGCAGAACTGGCAAAGCAATTAAATTTAAACGACAGCGATGTGGCAGACGCCTATTGGAAGGCCATGCAATGGGCACGGGAAGTAAGCGCGGAATGACAGCACTTCTATGTTCGGACTTTTCCGGAACTGCGAAGGTCTAACACAATGGCACCCCCTAACCACTTCTCGGGTTCCCTTCAAGCGTGGCTGCCCCGTTCAAGCTCCGCTTGGGCGGGGATTTTCTCCGCCACGATCCAATCTCAACTCCCCGCGTCTGCCACAGACGCGCTTCAGAGATTAAAGTTTGAGTGCACTTCCGGACATCAGGTTTTGGGTGGCGCAGGGCTTCAGCGCTGCGATTCGATGCTCAATTTAACCGGCTTTAGCCGCTGAGGAAACAACATCTACCAAAGCTTTATCCCTCACTGCACTGTCATCCTGAGTACCGTCGAAGGATCCCTACCTCGATTCCCGTTTCACCCCGAGCAGATGCTTATAGTGATCACGCGCACGTAGGGACAGCCGCCCTCGGCTGTCCGATCACGAACTTTGTCATCCTAAGGAAGCGCAGCCTTCGTAATGCGAAGACTGCCAACGAAGGATCTCTGCATTTGCGCTTCGATAGACTCTAGTCCGCGTCAGGGCATGGTTTCGCCGCGCCACGTCGTCCTCACAATTCCAAATAAAAAGGGGCGGCTTACGCCGCCCCTTAACGACCAACGACCGCTCTTACGTTCCCTCGCTCCACCCTGCCAGATACTCTTCCTGCTCCGGCGTTAGCTTGTCGATCTTAATTCCCATCGACTCCAGTTTTAGTTTCGCCACGCGCTTGTCGAGATCGACTGGCACGGTATAGACCGTCTTTTCGAGCGTCTTGTAGTTCTTCACCATGTACTCGACCGAAAGAGCCTGGTCGGCGAAGCTCATATCCATAACTGACGGTGGATGCCCTTCGGCGGCCGCCAAATTAATCAGTCGTCCTTCGCCCAGTACATTGATTTTGCGTCCGTCTTTCAACGAATATTCTTCGACGAAGTTGCGGGTGGTGCGTTTGGAAGATGACATTTTGTCGAGCGCCGGAATATCGATTTCGACATTGAAGTGACCAGAATTCGAAATGATCGCGCCATCTTTCATCAGTTCGAAATGCTCTTTCGCGAGAACGTTCTTGTTGCCAGTCACAGTGCAGAAAACGTCGCCGAGCTTCGCAGCTTCTGGCATCGACATCACGCGGAACCCATCCATCACGGCTTCGAGTGCCTTCGTCGGATCAACTTCCGTCACGATCACTTCTGCTCCAGCTCCGCGCGCACGGCTAGCCAGTCCGCGGCCGCACCATCCGTAACCGGCGACCACGAACTTCGATCCCGCAAGCAGGAAGTTAGTCGCGCGGATGATTCCATCGATGGTCGATTGTCCGGTGCCGTAGCGGTTGTCGAACAAATGCTTGGTGTCAGCATCATTTACCGCAACAATCGGGAAGCGCAGCACGCCTTCCTTCGCCATTGCGCGCAACCGGATCACACCTGTGGTGGTTTCTTCTGTCCCACCAATCACGCCTGGAAGCGCATCGGTGCGCTTGGTGTGCAGAATGGTGACGAGGTCGGCGCCATCGTCCATGGTGATCTGCGGCTTGTGATCGATAGCCGCAAGAATGTGGCTGTAATAGGTATCATTGTCTTCACCCTTGATGGCGAAAACCGGAATGCCGTGATCGCGCACCAGGCTGGCTGCCACATCATCTTGCGTGGACAGCGGGTTCGAGGCGCAGAGCACAACATCGGCGCCGCCATCGCGCAGCGCGATAGCAAGATTGGCAGTCTCGGCCGTTACGTGCAAGCAGGCAGAAACGCGAATGCCCTTGAGAGGCTGGTTCTTGATGAACTCCTTGCGGATAATCTGAAGAACCTTCATCGACTGGTTCGCCCAGTCAATGCGCTTCTTGCCTAAGTCCGCGAATTCGATGCTCTTTACATCCGACTGCAATTGCGTGGTCGACATAACTCTCCTGTGGCGCTTAAATCTTGATTAAGATCCTTTGTGTTTGAAACTTGAAACCGATTCAGAACTTGAAACTTATTTTTTGATTTTGAATTTACGTCCGCACTGTCAATGAGTGCCCCATCTTTCGCGTCTTGGCGAAAGGTGGGATGCGATACTCTCATTTGAAAGCTTTGACACTCTTCAAGATTACTTGCGTCCGCCTACTGTCGCTGGCTCTCGCAATCCCGCATCACTCGCCAGTTTCGCCGCCTTGTCAGTCGCTTCCCAAGTGAAGTCCGGATCGTTTCGTCCGAAGTGTCCGTAAGCCGCAGTCTTGCAATAAATCGGACGGCGCAGTTTGAGCGATTCGATAATCCCCTTCGGAGTTAGCTTGAAATTCGCGCGCACGAGATCGGGAATAATGGCCTTGTCAACTTTCTCGGTTCCGAAAGTATCGACCAGAACGCTGACCGGCTCGGCTACGCCAATGGCATAGGCGAGTTGCACTTCGCATCTATCGGCCAATCCAGCCGCAACAATGTTTTTTGCAATATGACGCGCCATGTAAGCAGCCGAGCGATCAACCTTGGTTGGATCCTTGCCGCTGAAAGCCCCGCCACCGTGACGTCCCATGCCCCCGTAAGTATCGACAATGATCTTGCGTCCCGTGAGCCCGGTGTCGCCCATCGGCCCGCCAATTACAAAACGTCCAGTGGGATTGATGTGATACTTGGTGTCTTCATCAAGCAGCTTGGCGGGAAGCACAGCTTGAATCACGTGCTTGAGAATATCGCTGCGAAGTTCGTCGTTGCCGACGGTCTCAGCATGTTGAGTTGAAATGACAACAGCATCAATGCGAACCGGCTTGTGGTTCGCGTCATATTCAACTGTAACTTGGGATTTTCCATCAGGACGAAGGTAGGGGAGCTTGCCATTCTTGCGGACTTCCGAAAGCCGGTGGGTCAGCTTGTGCGCCAGTGAGATGGGCGTGGGCATGAAGTCCTCATTCTCATTACAGGCGTACCCAAACATCATTCCCTGGTCGCCGGCTCCTCCTGTATCCACCCCCATCGCTATGTCTCCGGATTGCTTATTAATGCTGGAGATCACTGCGCAGGTATTCGAATCGAATCCGTAGAGCGCGTTGTTGTAGCCTATGGCGGCGATGGTTCCACGCACGAGCGATTGAAAATCTACGTAGGCTTTGGTGGTGATTTCTCCGGCTATTACTACCAGGCCGGTTGCGGTCAAAGTTTCACAAGCGACGCGGCTGGTTGGATCTTCAGTTAAGCAGGCGTCGAGAATTGCATCGGAAATCTGGTCGGCGATCTTATCGGGATGGCCTTCCGTTACGGATTCGGACGTAAAAAGATAACGGTTCTTGGATGACAATCAACTCTCCTTCACAAAACTGGGCGTCACGTCTGGCGGGGGATAACTAGAACATAACTGCCGAAAATGACCAATTCGAAGACTCTAAAAAGCTATCAGAGAAACGTATGACGAAGCAATGATTTTGGTGTAAGCGGCGAACCACAACAGTGAGCGGAGCGCCAAATAGGGTGGAGTGCTGCTTTAGACAGTCAAATGGAGGGCTGCGCATTATTTTCTTAGACTTACAGCTACTCCAGCGCGGCCGTTTTCTTGTGCTCCGCCGGTAACAAGCCATTTGCGCCAAAGGTCAGGGTTCTCACGTATCCGTACTCTCCTTGCGAGGGCAGCTTGTTACCGTTAAACCAGATGTCCACTCCACCAATGTTGCCGGACTTAATTACGATTTGCTTCTGCGCCGCAATCGTCTTTTCTTCTTCGGCGGCCAGCGTATCCTGCATAATTTCTTTGCCATCGGCTGTAATGGAAAGCCAGGAGTCGTCCGTCGCTCTGATCTTCACCGTAAAAGCTCCCGGCGTGGGTATTGACTGCGTTGACTGTTGGCCGTTCGTTGAAAGTTCCCGGTTCCCGGTGATAGCGGGCTGAGGATGTTCTGAAGCGACTACCAATGATGCGCCAGTGGCAGCTTTGGATATTGATAGTGCACTCCGCTCACTTACGTTCAACTGTCGTGGATGGAATGCCCAAAATCCTAAACTTAAAACCACAACAACCACGAGCAGGAAAATCGCGAAGCTGCGCCAGGGAAATTTACGAATGCTTTCTTTCTTTACCGCAGCTACAGAAAGGGGGAAATTCTCCTCTCTGGTCTCTGTGGGCTTTTTGGGCTGATCCTCTCCTGAGGCAATCAGGTAATCGGCAACTGCCTGGTTTTCATCCACGCCGATAGTGCGTGCATAAGAGCGGACGAATGCTTTGTTAAAAATGCCTCCGGGAAGCTGCTCGAAGCGTTCTTCTTCCAGAGCTTGAAGAAATCGCACGCCGATCTTGGTCGAGATGGAAATTTGATCCAGCGTTATGCTTCGTTGCTCTCGGATCTTCTTGAGTTGTGCGCCAAATGGGGCCAATCGACGGATCTCCTTCCCCAAGGACGAAGGACGGCTCCAAACTGGAATAACTATATGTTAGTCATTGCAAAATAAATATTGATTTTTCGGACTCATTGTTGCTCCTTACGATAGGCGGATCTCCGAGCCACGCCGGTAGAATCCAACCTTGGACGGCGCGCTATGTCCTTCAGCCACGGTAGCTTTAGCGGTTCCTATTACTAAGGTTCGTTGCCGCTGCTTCCCTCCGCCGAATATAATCGCAACAATTCCGCCTTACATATTAGGTTGAGGTTCATGCCCAAGTCCCCCATCGCCGACCAAGGCCGGCAAGATCAGGAATTGAACATCTTTCATGATGTTGCCAAGACCCTGACTTCTTCGCTCGACCTGGATTCGATTTTGCAAACGATTATGGAGAAGATGGCGGAATATTTCCGTCCCGATACATGGTCGCTGCTGATGGTCGACCATGAAAAAGACGAGATGTATTTTGCTATCGCGATAGGCGCCGCCTCGGAAGCTCTGAAGAATGTCCGCTTGAAAGTCGGCGAAGGGATCGCCGGGCATGTTGCTAAGCACGGTGAGAGATTGATCGTGCCGGATGTGGCGGCTGATCCGCGATTCGCCAGACGCGTGGATGAGATGACGCAGTGGGAGACGCGTTCCATCATTTGCGTGCCAGTAAAGTCGCGGCTGCGAGTGTTAGGCGTCATTCAATTGGTCAATGTTGACCTTGACCATTTCGGCGATCAGGAGTCTTTTTTCCTTGGAGCGCTCTGCGACTATGCCGCCATCGCCATCGAGAATGCGCACGCGGTAGAAAAAATTCAGGAACTCACCATCACCGATGACTGCACCGGCCTCTACAATGCGCGTCATCTTTATAAGACGCTCGAAACCGAGGTGTATCGCTCGGCTCGCTTCGGATATGAGTTCACGGTGGTGTTCATCGACCTTGACCACTTCAAGCAGGTCAACGACACCCACGGACATTTGATCGGCAGCAAGCTGCTGGCGGAAATTGGCTACCTTATTAAGGCCCAGTTGCGTTTGATCGATTACGCATTCCGCTACGGTGGCGACGAATTCGTAGTGTTGTTGCCGCAGACTGGCAAAGATCAAGCTTTGGTTGTGGCCCGCCGTTTGCGCGACAGTCTACGCACCAGCATGTTCTGCAAGGAAGAAGGACTGAATCTGAATGTACGCGCTTCGATGGGAGTCGCGACTTATCCGCATGACGCCAAGACTCCGCAAGACATCATTCGGCAAGCCGACGAAATGATGTATCTGGTGAAGAATACGTCAAGGGACAACATTGGAATCGCGCAGCGGGGAGTTATGAAGTAGGGATAGTCTTCACCACGAAGGCACAGAGAACGCGGCGTACTTCGTCATGCGCCATAGATTTGCCACCGATTACCAATGGTGTTGCTGTTCCAAGCAAATTGTCATTCCGAACCGTCCACAGCTCCGCTTGGCGCAGCGAGGATGTGAGAGGAATCTGCTTTTCTGTTCACCCGTCCTACTGCGCTCAAAATGACAGCTTCGAGGACATCCGAACGATACTAATCGAATCGATCAACTCTTATGCAGGCTTCTTGATCAGGGTTCGTTTCGTTACGTCCACGATGTGGGTTTTGTGTAGCCCTGCCAGATGCGATTCCTCGAACTCTGTTTCCAGTACAGCCTGACCCTCGCGGGCCACAGGAGTCGCCTTTCTTTTTCCGGTCGAGTGCCCAATAGCCAGGATTTGCCCAGTCAGATTGTGCCAAATAAAAACATTAGTCTTCGCCATCTCGTTCACCTTCCTTGAAATGTTCGCGCACACTGTGCGCTAGAAACTTTCGGCCAAAATGTTGATATCCACCGTGCATGGATTGAATGGCGCAAGATTTTGCACCGCAACGACGCGCGCTACCGTGCCGTCCACATGCCGGTAAACCTCTGTTTGCTCCATGTTGATGTGTCCCAGCGGATAGTAGGCCTGGCCCTCCTGCGCATACACCACTGCGCTATAAGCCACGGATTCATTGTTGTCATAACCGTGGATGAAAACGGACGCGCTTGCGCCTGAATCGATGAAGTCAAAACGGAATTCTCTCCATGCCGCCATTGTTGATACCTCGCTATCAAAGAATTTAAATACTTAAACGATCTTGATAAGTAGTGCAGGAAGAGGGTTCGACGTTACAGGTGGGTGATAAATATTTCGAGAGGACCGCCATTCCATTCTAGGCTTGAAATAAGTATGCCCCACCGTTCCTCCTTGCGTTCCGTTCCCATCACCAGCTAGCGTTGAATCGCCGAGAGTCGCGCGTCGCGCGCCAACTCCTTTTGTTTATAGGATCGGGAGGGGGTAGGTTTGAAACAAGGAAGGACAGGGCGGATTATAGAATCCGCCCTGGCAAAAATACTCTTCGTTAACTTCGGACAGTCAATCTACTTCTGACAGGAGTCGCTGATCATCTCTACGCTCGTGATCTTCATATGTCCGTGTTCGGAATTGTTCTTCTTCATGCCCGTATCGGTTGCCATGTCTTTGGTATCTTCTTTCATGTTGTGTGCCATGGCATTGGATACGACTCCAGTAGCATTCACAGTGTGTCCCACATGATCCGCGAGCGCCACTTTACTGCTACGTACTTCCCAGGTGCTGCCATCATCTCCGGTAAGCAAGAATTCCTTACTGTTGTCGCCCTTCGATAAACACCCTTTCACGGTTCTTACGTCCGACTTGTCCTTGGTTTGCGCGAATCCTGACAAGGCAGTGAATACAAACAGAAACGAGAATACGACGAAAGTTCCGACTTTCATTTTCATATCTCCTCCTTTAGGAGCGGATTTCTACCAGCGTTATTGCACAGTCGAAGGTGATCGCACTTCATCTCACTTCAATCTCGTTAACAACTTCTTTTACGTTTGGGACGGCCTTGGCGAGCTTGCTGGCTTCAGCTTTTTGCGCCGCTGTTTTTACGCTCCCTTTCAGCACCAGCGTTCCATTCTTGGCGCTGTAGGAGACGCTTTGCGCGTCGAGGTTCTTATGCGCCTTTATTGCCGCTTTGTAGTTGTCCTCAATCCCACTGTCGAGACTCGAATCAACCGATTTCGCCTGGCTCTCCGCACCCACGGGCCGAACTCCGACCTGATTCGAGATGGTGTAGTCGGGCGCAGCTTGTTTGGCAACGCTCTCAGCCTCTTGTTTTTTGTCTGCGGATTCGACATCACCGGTGAGGGTCATCACGCCCTTATCACGATCTTGAGAGACACTAACCACCCCGAGATTAGCGCTCGTCATTGCTTTGTCAACTGCATCTTTTTCGTCAGGCAGCTGCTTGTGATTCTCGCAGCCAATAAGCGTGGACAATGCGAGCACTGTCAACGCAAATACCATTCCTGCTCCGCTCCATCTGCCATTCTGCGATTTTTTATTGTCAGTTCCCATCAAGGCTCCCTTCGTTTGCGGTGTTAATCCATGTACATGTAAGCGAAAGCGTGCAGGCTTTTGTTGCAGAACAGCGGGTCAGAGTTGCTTTATGAAAACAGAGCTTTAGCGGGAATCATGAGCCATGCGACTGCTGCGCTCGCCAGGGACAGGGCTGCGCAAATCAGCAATATTATGCGGAACCCGAATACAAATGCTCTTCCGATTAATTCTTGAATGGCAGCTTTTGTGCTGGGATGGAGGCCGCCTGAGGGCAGTTGCAATCCGGCGAGTTTAGTTTCATTGGAATGAATTTCTTGCACAACGTTCGGCGGCAGCTCAAGGCCAGTAAGGCCACGATCGAGCCGGGAAGCAAAGGTCTTCACCATCACAATTCCGAGAACGGCAATCGCAAGGACGCCGGCGACCCGCGCTACGGCGTTGTTGATTCCAGAGGCGGTGCCAACTCGATCTTGATCCACCGAATTCATTACAACGGTGGTTAGAGGAGCTATGGTGATGGCCATCCCCAAGCCGAGAACGATGATTGCCGGGAAAAAAGTTTTCCAATAGTTATCTGTGACAGAAGGCACGGCAAAGAGAACGAAGCCAAGCGCCACAATAAAAGGGCCGATGATAAGTGGAAGCCTCGAGCCATAATGCGCGACCAGTCCGCCAGACCAGCGCGAAAGAAGAAACATCAATAGAATTAGCGGAAGCATGGCAGCGCCGGCGGCAGTGGCTGAGTACCGCTGCACCTGGATCAGGTTCAATGGAAATAAGAAGAAGAAAATCCCAATCGCAGAATAAAGAAAAAGCGTGAGCAGGTTCGCGCCGCTGAAGGCGCGAGATTTAAAAAGCGCAAACGGAACCATTGGCGAAGCCATCTTGTCTTCGACAACCGCGAAAGCGATTAGACAGGCAAAGCCGCCGATGAGAGTTTCGAGTATGCGAGGATTCCTCCAACCCAAGTTGACCGATTCGATGAATCCGTAGACCAGACCGGCAAGACCGAGGGTGGCGAGAACGGCTCCCAGCCAATCGATGTGGCGCGCGCGGGCGCTGCGACTTTCAGGAATTCGCCAAAACGAAATAATAATGACGGCTCCGGCTAATGGAAGATTGATAAAGAACGCCCAACGCCAGGAAGCGTGCTGCACGAGCCATCCACCTAAGACCGGGCCGATTGCGGTAGTGATTGCGGTAAAACCCGACCAGGTACCGATGGCCGCGCCGCGTATCTTTTCATCGAATGAGGAGCTGATGATGGCGAGGCTGCCCGGTACAAGCAGCGCAGCGCCTACGCCTTGAATGCTTCTGGAAATAATTAACTGATGAATGTTCGCGGCGGCTCCGCAGCCGAAAGAAGCCAATGCAAAAACCACTACGCCGATTATAAAAATCAGGCGGCGGCCGCGCAGATCTCCCAGTGAACCGCCGGCCAGAATCAGCGCACTCAGATACAGGCCATAAGCCTCGACTACCCATTGCATATCGACCATGGTTGCGTGGAAGTTAGCTTGAATCGCGGGCAGCGCGACATTGACGACAGTACTGTCGATGAAAGCCATGCTGGAGCCGAGGATGGTGGCCGCGAGTATCCAGGTTCTCGCATTTGCTGCACATGGAGCTTCGGCCGCTGCGGATCGTATGGAGGCTTCGTCACAGGGAACTCTCATGCCGTATGGATGCGCTTAGTGAGGAATCAGGTGCGAAGTGAGTCTTCTATGAGGGACTTCATAACTATATTCAACCAAGCCGTGTCATTTATGTGTCCCCGCCCAAATATTCCGGTGCAGGTGCCCCACACCATGTGCATCGAAGTAGCACCAACGCCGCAATACGCAATACTAAGCCAAGCCGGAATTCAAGGTCTGAAGTACAGTAATTCCCGTATAGACGTCAACCTGCAAAATTTACGATGATTTAGCTTGTTTTGCGCAAACTTCGGGGAACCTAAATTTGACTGTCGCCGTGTCCGAGTCCAACTCAACACTTCATTCACCTCTTCCTGGCTCTTTTATGCTGGGCTATGACCATCCGGCGCACGTTGTTGAGCTATATAACGACGATAACCTCCTCATCGATGTGTTAACCCGTTTTATTGGCGGAGCACTAGCTATTGGTGACGCAGCCATCGTCATCGCGACTAAACCTCATCGCATGGAGCTGGAAAGACGATTATTGGCCCATGGCTTAGACACTGCGAAAGCAACCCTTCAAGGCCGATACGTGGTTCTGGACGCTACCGAAACTTTGCCGAAATTCATGGTGAATGGCTCGGTAGATGAGACGCGCTTCAATGATATTATCGGCGGAGTTTTGAGCCGGGTTCAAAGTGTTCTTTATAACAATAATAAAGAGCGTCGAATTGCTGCATTTGGAGAGCTGGTTGCGCTGCTCTGGGCCGAGGGGAAACCGCAGCAAGCCATACAAGTTGAACAACTCTGGAATGATTTAGCGAAAAAATACTCTTTCTCGCTGCTCTGTGCATATCCAGTCACTGGTTTTAATAATGATCAAAACATTGAGCCGTTTTTAAAAATGTGTCAAGAACATTCAGGAGTAGTTCCCAATGAGGGTTCTTTGCAATTGAGCAGCGACGAAGAACGTCTTCGCAGTATTGCCGAGTTACAGCAGAGGACTCAGGTCCTTGAAAGAGAACTGGAGCTGCGGCAGAGCGAAGAACGATTCCGTCTACTTGTTGAAGCTGTGCAAGATTATGCAATTTTCATGCTCGATCCCGAAGGCCATGTCAGCAGTTGGAATATTGGCGCTGAACGCATAAAAGGGTACAAACCCTCGGAGATTATAGGATCCCATTTCTCGCGCTTTTATCCGGAGGAAGATAAAAAAAGCGGTAAACCTGCCTGGGAATTGGTTGTCGCCGCAAAAGAAGGGCGGTTTGAGGACGAAGGCTGGCGAATACGCAAAGATGGCTCGCGATTTTGGGCAAACGTAGTCATCACTGCGGTCAAAGATAAGTCCGGTAAACTATTGGGCTTTGCCAAGGTGACCAGAGACTTTACTGAGAGAATTCGCATCCAGGAAGCGTTGGAAAAAGAAGTTGCAGAAAAGCGGGAAGCCCAACGGCAGTTACATAATTCCGAAAAATCATTGCGGCAACTATCGCTAAATTTATTGCGTACACAAGACGAAGAGCGCAGGCGTATAGGCCGAGATCTTCACGACAGCCTGGGCCAATATTTGGCAGTGTTGAAAATGAAACTGGAATCCCTGGCATCTCTCATTCATGAAAAGACTCAGGAAAAAGAGGACGCTGCCGCTCATGAACTCGCGCAATGCGTCTCTTTAACCGAGGACTCCATCAAGGAAGTTCGTACGGTGGCTTACCTGTTATATCCTCCGATGCTCGAGGAAATGGGTTTGAAGTCGGCAATACCGTGGTATCTCGATGGGTTTTCTGCCCGCAGTGGAATCACGACCACTTTTGAAGCTGAGACAAATTTTGATCGCCTTCCTCGCGAAGTGGAATTAGCGTTGTTTCGCGTTCTTCAGGAAAGTCTGACGAATGTTCACCGCCATTCCGGAAGCCGGATAGCACATGTTTGTCTACGGATGGAGGGGGCCACAGGTGTTTTGGAGATTGAAGACAAGGGAAAGGGAGTTCCCTTACAGCTTATGGAACAATCATCTCAAGACTGGATGGGTTCGCCTGGGGTTGGGGTGCGTGGTATGAATGAACGGATGCGGCAACTTGGCGGTAGGCTGCATTTGATCTCCAGCGAAAGCGGTACGCTGGTGCGTGCAACGATTCCAACGATTGGATCACATCTGCACAGTAGCGAATCTTAGTAATTTACATTTCAAAAATCTGCTCTAAAAAAATATGAGAGCCAATGCCTGTGAGAATTCTGCTGGTAGATGACCATGAAGTGGTACGGGAGGGAATTCGCACCCTAATTTCTAGATCGAAAATGGACTGGGAAATCTGCGGAGAGGCTCGCGACGGAGTAGAAGCGATTGAGGCTGCTAAGAATCTGAAACCAGATGTCATTATTCTTGATATTACGATGCCTAAAATGAGCGGTCTCGAGGCAGCACCCCAAATAGCAAAATTGGGACTGGGTTCCCGCGTTCTGATGTTTACCATGCACGACTCGGAGAGATTAACCAGCGAAGTTCGTCAAGCCCAGGCTCAGGGATTGGTCCTTAAGTCTCAGGCAGCGCGCGATTTGATTAGAGCCATTGGCACGGTTTTGGCTGGCAAGACGTTTTTCGGATCTGAGAATCCGGCTACACAGGAAGTCGAGTAAGGTTAACGGCGTCCTACAGAGGACGCTCTGCGCGAAGCCGAGGCACATAAACTAAGACAACATGGGCTAGATGAGAAGAAGCTTTTGGGTGGCACAGCGGTTCACCGCTGTGATTTTAGGCTTGAATGGGATCGGCTTTAGCCGCTGAGGGACGTCATCAAGCTGGAATCCACGGGCACCCGAGCTATATGGATACTCATCTGATCGGCAGGAGAAGATTCCTGGAAGCGCAACCAGGAGAGTCTCCTCTTAAATAATCAACCCTCCACTCGCAAAATGATCAGCAAAGTAGCGGGTCTCAGCTCGCGAGCGAACACTGCGTCAGCCATCCAGCGGACAACCAGCTGAGTTACTGCATGATCTCGCAATCATATCCCAGCCCTCATTGACTGAATTAAGCCCAAGGCATTATATGCCTTGACGAGTATATGCTTTTTAGAGTATATAAAAAGCATATGGAATCTGTTTTCGAAATCATCGCGGAGCCGAACCGCCGCGCGATCTTAAGCCTTCTGGTTTCGTCAGAACAGTCGGTGGGAGAGATCGAGCGTCAGCTCCGTATGACGCAGCCGACCGTGTCGAAGCACCTGCGAGTGCTGCGCGACGCCGGTTTCGTGGAATCCACGGTGGATGCACAGCGCCGTCTCTACCGGCTGAGACCTGAACCGCTTCAGGAGTTGGATGCCTGGCTGGCCCAGTTCCGCAGGTTCTGGTCGGCTCACGTAGATGCTCTCGAACGCCATCTTGACCGTATGGATCAGGATCGCATGGATCGTCAACACAGAGATCAATCAACACCAAAGAAAAAAAAGAAAGGGAAAAAAGATGTCAATCATGAATAATGCCACCCAACGTTCGATTCTTCGCTGGGTTCACATCATCTTTGCCATTCCGATAATCGGCTATATTTATAGCCCGTTTGAACAACTTCCAAACTACGCCCCCGCTACCCGGTTCGTCTTCGTTCCTGTAATTGTCCTTTCAGGACTTTGGATGTGGAAAGGCCATGTCCTCCGACGACTCATTTCGAAAAGCTCGGCCCGACAAGATGCCGCTGCCACCTCGACCGCATGGGTCCATCAACAGGAGATCAGTCAACATTAACGAAAAGAAAGATCAATGATGAGGCAGCATCCGCGAATGTGAAGTACGAGGGAATCCAATGAAGATCAAACTAACCAATGTATACGTCGATGACCAGGAGAAGGCCCTGCGTTTCTATACCGAAGTACTGGGCTTTGTGAAGAAGGCCGACTTCAGTCAGGGCCCATATCGCTGGCTGACTGTGGCCTCACCAGAGGACCCAGACGGCACGGAGCTGCAGCTAGCGCTAAACAACAACCCTGCGGCTAAAGCCTACCAGCAGGCCTTGTTCCAGCAAGGCCAGCCCGCGGCCATGTTCTACACCGACGACGTGCAGGCCGATTACGAGCGTATGAAAGCGCGCGGCGCCGAGTTCACCATGCCACCAAAGGACGTGACGGCATCCAAGATCGCCATGCTGAACGACACCTGCGGCAATCTCATCCAGGTCACGCAGCTGATGCGCTGGTAGACAAACGTTCTGCGGGGCGCGTCATCCGTCGTTGTTCATTAAGTTGTGTTGGCAAAAAATCCGTGTTCCGAACGGCCAATGACGGACGACCGATCGATAACGGGGTCCAGCACGGAGAAAATATATGACTGATCGCGAGCAGTACACACCGGGTCCCGCCTACGGGGCGCAGGTAAAAAAGGACGCGGAAGAAAAAGAAGGGGTAGAAAAGAAGAACGCCAAGTGGACGCTCATTCTCGTCCGGGAACTTCGCCACCCACCCGAAAAAGTCTGGCAGTCGCTTACTGACCCGGCGCACCTGCGCGAGTGGGCGCCGTTTGTGACCGATAGAAGCCTGGGTACGGTGGGAACGGTAAATCTCACCTGGGTAGGAAATCCACAGGCTCTAGAAACAAAAGTGACGCGGCGCCGAGGCTCCTAAGCTGCTCGAATATGACGATATCCGATGGGAGCTCGAAGGCGTTGGCGGCGGCACGCGCCTGAAGCTATGGCACAGCATCGATCGCCGTTTTATCTCGTGGGGCGCTGCGGGCTGGCACATCGCTTTCGATGTTCTGGAACGGCTACTCGCGGGGAATCCCATGGGCCGCATCGTCGGCGCCGACGCAATGAAGTTCGCGGGATGGCAGCGATTGGTCGGCGAGTACGCAAAGCAGTTCGGCGCTGAAATGCCAAACTCGCCGCCCCAGGCGGCTCAAAAATCATAACTATTTCGGTCAACGATTCACCGCCGAGATCGCACAGAAAACAGTATAGCAACGAACGGATTCTCGGTGTCCTGAAAGTGGAAGAGCGGCGCTTCAGCGCCGCGTTAAGTCTCCCATCCGACGGCTACGCGGCCCGCAAAGGGCCGCTCTTCCACGTGTTCTTAGATCTATAGGATAAGCGCTTACAAAGCGTTTGATCCGAAACCTTTCAGGAGGTCACAATGAACTGGAACAAATGGATTCGGAAGACCCATCGCTGGCTGTGATGGCCTTTACGGCGGCGGTCATCGTCAACATCGCCGCCATGCACTGAAGAGAGTGGGCGAGGCTAGACTGAAGGACCAAGTATAATCGGCTGCTAAAACTGAACCTAGAATTTCAGGAAAGCACCAGTTGACGGAGCAATGGTTTTCATTGCCTCGCAGGAGAATTGATCCGTTGTGATATGCAAGCACGGTAACTCGCCAGGCTGGTTCAACATTCACAGCCAGCGCTTTGGGATTGCTACAATCTCTGTGCTCCCGCTGTCCACTTCTAATCAGAAGGGTTGTTGATTGGAACCGTTTCAGATTCACGTCGCCGACGAAATTCTTGAAGACCTTCGGGCACGTTTGCGCCGCACAAGATGGACAGACCAGATACCCGGCATAAGCTGGGAGCAAGGAACTGAGTTGGGCTGGATACGGCAGCTCGTCTTGTATTGGGCCGATGAGTTCGACTGGCGTGCCTGGGAGGCGCGACTCAACGCGCTCCACCACTTCACTTGGCAAGACATCCACTTTGTGCGGCAGCGTGCGACATCCGGCAGGGGTATACCGCTCATTCTCACGCACGGCTGGCCTGGCAGTTTCCTCGACTATGTTGACATGTTGCCGATGCTCAACAGCTTCGACGTAATTGTACCTTCCTTGCCGGGATATGGATTTTCGCCACGTCCCCCCAAAGTCGGCATTAATTACCGCTACGTCGCGGAGCAATGGCATCGGCTTATGTCCGAGCTTGGGTATTCCCGCTATGCTGCGAGCGGTTACGATTTTGGAGCTGGCGTGACCACATTGCTTGCGTTCGATCATCCCGAGTCGGTGATCGGGATACATCTCACCACACTGGAATCGGATCTCACCCCGACAGTAGACGCCGCAGAGCTGTCCGGGATCGAGCGTTCGTACTTGGCCGTGACTCGTGGCTGGGATGCGACGGAACGCGGCTACAGCGCGATTCAATCTACGAAGCCACAGACAATTGGTTATAGCCTCAACGACTCTCCGGCGGGCCTGGCTGCGTACCTAAGCGAGAAGTGGCACTCTTGGAGTGATGTCACACCGCCAAATGACTTCCTCTGTGCCACTTTCACGCTGTACTGGGTTACGAAGACAATCACCTCGTCGATGCGTGACTATTGGGACAATCGCTGGCACCCAGTCAGGCCTACATATGTCGACACGCCCACAGCATTTGGTGTTTTCGCGCACCAGACTGTCTCCGAAGGTGAGCCACCGCGCTCCTATGTGCAACGCGTGTACAACATCCAGCGCTGGACAGTTTTTCCGCGTGGGGGGCACTTCGCTCCAGCCGAGGAACCAGCGGCGCTCGCGCAGGATTTGACTGCTTTCTTTCGCGACCTAACGTGACATTCGTGCAGCAGGGTTGCATGGCCAGTTCATTTTTTAAAACGAAAGTGTGCCGAAGATGAATCTTTCAAAAAAACAACGCGAAGAAATAATCAGAACATTGAAAGCCCGCTTCGAGAAAAATATGGACCACCATCAAGGTCTCGAATGGGCAAGAGTACAAGCGAAGCTTGAAGCGAATCCTGAAAAGCTGTGGTCACTGAATGAAATGGAAAGAACTGGCGGTGAACCCGACGTTGTTGGTCATGATAAAAAGACGGGCGAATACATTTTTTTTGATTGTTCACCGCAAAGTCCTAAAGGCCGCACCAGTCTTTGCTATGACCGCGAAGCGCTGGATTCCAGAAAAAAAGATAAACCGAAAAATAGCGCGATGGAAATGGCAGCGGCCATGGGCATTGAGCTTTTGACGGAAGAACAATATCGCGAGCTGCAGAAAATTGGAGAGTTCGATACCAAGACATCGAGTTGGCTGAAAACACCTGCGGATATGAGAAGGCTCGGAGGCGCCCTCTTTGGTGATCGCCGCTTCGAGCGCGTCTTCCTGTATCACAACGGTGCGGAATCTTACTATGCCGGTAGAGGATTTCGTGGCTGGCTAAAGATCTAGCGGGCTGTGGACTTCGGCGACCCAGGATTCTTGAGGACACGATATTGCAAATGCACTACACCGTCCGAAAATTTCTTAGTCAAAAGTAGTTTGAGCGGAATGGACCGGTGTTGGGGCTTAATCAATGGTATGCCGTCACCTATTAATACCGGGATCACGTGTAGGCTGAACTCGTCGATCTCCTCTTCATCCAGAAACGAAGCGATGATCTCGCCACCTCCCATCATCCAAATATTCTTACCCGGCTGCGCCCTCAAGCGTTGTGCGAACGGCCTGGCCGGCTCTCTCACCAGCTCGAATCCGGGTAACAACGTCCCATGCGGCTGGCGGGAAAACACGTAATTCTTGATCTTCGGGCCGAATCCACCTGCTTTCATGCCCATCTCGATTCCTTTGGTGTAGGTCTTCCGCCCCCAAAGGATCGTATCGATGCTCTTCATGAAAGCGCCCATCCCGTAATGTCCCCTCAGCCGCGGACTGTCCAACCATGAGACATCTCCATCCCGCCGGGCTATGTAGCCGTCCGTGCTGATCGCGATTTCAACGATAATTTTCCTGCGACTCTTCATACTGCGTTGTCTCCTTGAACGTCGCGTCTGTCGCCATATGTCGCGTGTTTCATTCATCCCTGCAACTTCGAGATTTTAAACGAATGCTTCTGCTTCCAAGTTGATTTCCACCGACTTGATCGAGTAGCCTTTGCACCAGTTCCGAAGGCAAGTCGATTATCGAGATCGACAATAATATCTCGATTCATCCACCACAGGGGGTCCAGTAATGCCGCAATCTCATGCCGACCGCCTTGCTTCCGCAAGGCGCTCTTTTAATTTCTTATTCTCTCTTATGGCAGCTTTTTTGTTTTTTGTCAGTCTGGCTCAACCGGCCGAAGCGCAAACTTACAAGGTCATTCACACCTTCACACGCAAAGGAGACGATGGCGCTAGTCCTTACGGAGGGCCGACGCTGGATTCCTCTGGAGCTCTCTATGGTACGACGTATGCGGGCGGGGCATTCGGCGCCGGAAACGTCTACAGACTGCGTCCGACCCCTAGCTCTTCCTGGGAATACACTTCTTTGTACAACTTTAACGGCACATTCGATGGCGACGGACCAGCTTTCGGTACTCTGGCCCTCTACAACGGCGCGCTGTTTGGAACCACCGAAGGCGGCGGATATTTGGGTACAGCCTTCAAAGTCTGGCTACCTGGAGCAAGTTGGCGGGAGAGTGTCGTCCACAGCTTTGGCAATGGAAAAGACGGTATCGAACCCATTGGCGGAATAGTGGTTGATAAGGCAGGCAATTTGTATGGAACCACTCTCTTGGGCGGTTTCTATGGCAATGGCACCGTTTATCAAATCACGCCTTCCGGAGTCGAGAGCCGGATCTACAGCTTCAGAGGAGGCCGCGATGCAGTGAATCCGGCGGCAGCCGTAACCCTCGATGCCGATGGCAATATTTACGGGACCACCTCTTTTGGCGGCGCTTACGGCATCGGCGCGGTGTACAGGCTATCGCGATCAGGTTCCCGCTGGAAGGAGAACGTCCTCTACAGCTTCCGTGGGCTGAATGACGGCCAAAACCCGGTAGGCGGCTTAGTTCTAGATAAGGCTGGCAACATCTACGGCGGGACTTTTGATGGCGGCGTGAATGGCGGCGGCACGGTGTACAAATTGTCACATTCCGGTCGACGCTGGATCCTGACCATCCTTCACAGCTTCCCCGGCGGTTATGGGGGACCATATAACAAACTCACCTTCGATACTGCGGGCAACCTCTATGGCACTACCAACGGTGAAGGCGCGAATGGCTTCGGCTCCGTTTTCAAGCTAACGCCGGGAAATGGTGGTTGGCAATTTACCGACCTCTACGATTTCCTTGATGGCGACGACGGCGGCGATCCTTATGGCAGTCTGGCCGTCGATGACCAGGGAAATATCTTTGGCACAACGAACATCGGCGGCAGTGACAACCAAGGCGTCGTGTTCGAGATTACGCAGTAAGCTGCAGGGATAATTGGGAGGCATGCCGGCAATAGCGAGAGATTCGCCGTACCTGCATCGTCTCCCATCTTGACTGCATTAGATCGTGAAACTGCTATCTGTGATGGTTCAACAAGAATTTTTTTACGCCCAGGTTAGCGCCAAAGAACGGCGCGAATCCCTCGACAAAGCTCAGGGCAGGCTCTGGGGCACCAGGCCTGCGCGCGCACCGACCAGTTCGAGACTCAGCGTGCCTTTGGTGATGCCATAGTCCCCGTGCCACGAGCCACTATGTTGAATACGATCGGCCACAGTAAATAAAGAAGAACCACCATATACATCACTTCATTCCCCTCGGCGAACGCCCACATTCCCGACGAGGCATTCTGGAGACCGATTATCTGCGCAGTCGAAATTCCAGTGGTGGCAGACTGATACTGGATCGTCAGGACGCGCTTGAGAACCATGGCCTGATAGGCAAGTAGCCATATGACCACAAAGGCTCACACTTGGTAGCCGACGCGCACAAACCTGTTCAGATTACGCGCAAACCGTTCATGTCGATCCGTTTCAGCGGGCGCTCTGTCGCTCAACATCGCCAGAATAGCGAACCCGAAGGGGCCCAACGCTGCGAAAAACAGCCACCACAACGATCGCTCCTTGGACCGAATCACGAGAAAGCACACGAGCAGCCACAGGACTCCTACAACCACCCCCGATGCCAAGAGCGACATGTTCTTCACAAGGCTGAGGAAATGGTAGTTCTGCACATAATTCGGATGACCTGCCGCGCTTTCGGGATTAATCCGGCTGAACAGCAATGCCCCAAGCATCAAGACCAAGGGAATCAGTAATAGCAGGACTAACGCGACGACCGTTGTTTCTTCATCATCCATATCGTGGCATGCCTGCTTGGGTTTGAATAGTATGAGTTTTTAGTCCAGCGGAGTGAGAGGATTACTCTGACTAGGCTCACTCTCTGATTGCGACGAAAGCCCGCACATCGCAAAACAAAACGATGTATGGGGCTCCTGGTTTTGGAAGAGGCAAGAAGAAAAGTGGCCCAGCTTCCTGAGGTAAGCTAGAAGAGATTGAAAAATGAGTAGCGCCACTCCAGATACCTATTTTCTGAAAACGGCTCGTCTTGGTTTTCGGTGTTGGACCGGAGATGACTTGCCATTGGCAATTCAACTTTGGGGCGACATTGAGGTCACCCGTTTCTTTGGCGGACCATTCTCCGATCAGGAAATTACGCAGAGACTAGAGCGTGAGATCGCCCGGATGCAAGCTCACCAATTTCAATACTGGCCAATGCACTTACTCTCCGATCATGAATACGTGGGCTGCTGCGGACTTAGGCCGTACAGGCAAGAGGTCGAGATACCGGAGTTGGGGTTCCACTTGCGTCCGAAGTATTGGGGCCAAGGTTTGGCACACGAGGCTGCCACTGCAATTATTGATTTTGCCTTCAACGTGATTGGGGCAAAAGCATTGTCCGCCGGTCATCATCCAGAGAATCTGAACTCCAAAAAAGTACTCGAGCGGCTTGGGTTCCAATATACGCACGAAGAATATTTTCCAGCGCTACGGATGAGCATTCCTTATTACTTATTATCGCGCGCTTGATTCAGCCGGGATTATTGGTTTCGTTGCCGCGACATTCATATGCGTTGACATCTGCTGGATGCATTCCCCGCGCTTTAGTTTTCACAATGCAATTTAAAGGTTCTCTTGGATGAAGCGGGGACTGAGGTGAACATCAAGTTGTACCAGTGGTGAATCACCAACTACCTTGAAGCTGTGGATCTCTCCAGCCTTGATGACAAAGATGTCTCCCGCGCTACCCTTAAAGGTCTTGCCGCTCACTGTCCACACTCCACGGCCTTCGCGGATGAACTGGATCTCGTCATACGGATGCCGGTGCGGCCCCGGCCCCGATCCAGGTTTCCCATTGAACAGGAACACCGAAACATTAGTGTTGCCCTGCTCGGCTCCGATAAATTCATGCGAACTACCAACAAAGGGCAGGTTTTCTTGGCGCACGTGATGCATCTTTGATGACCTCCTGCCAGGATTTGATGATTCCGACAACGGCCTGGCTCGCGAATACCGCTCAGTGAGATGGGGCTGATGTTACCCAACAGCTACATTAACCGGCTATTCGGATGTCAAATGCCTGGGCACTATCTGACTGGGCGCGAACCGGTAATTAGGATATCCACAAGTCTCTTCGCGCTTTGCTGCCAGTCGGGGCCGGACGCCACGTTGGAGACGCCGATGAGCGCCCGCAGTAGATCAAATGGCTCGAGGTCTTTGCGTATATCGCCGCTCTTAATTGCGCGTTTCACCAGCGCGTTAATCGCTCCGTGAATCTGAGCACGGGAACCTTCATACAGCTTCGAGGGTCCTCCGACAAACGTATTCAGTACAGGAGCGATGATCTGCTTGGTCGCGATGTGATCCACGAACAACAACATCCAGGCTCGCAGCGCTTCAATCGGACCCATTGTCACAGCGAACTTCTGCTCCGCCGCGGCAAGCTTCTGCACCTCAGTCCGATAAACCGCCTCGATCAATGCGTCGCGAGTTGGAAAATGACGATACAAAGTTCCGGCTCCAACACCTGCATCTTTGGCAATGTCATCTAAGCTTGCGTTTGCGCCGGACCGGGTAAATGCCTCTTTGGCGACCTCCAGAATGCGCTCGCGGTTACGCTGCGCATCCGTGCGCGGCTTCCGAGGGATTGGTTTTGAAAGCTTTGTAGGCATAAAAAAACTTTGCAACCGGAGACAGTCTCCGATTATCTTATATATTGATTCGGAGACACTCTCCGTTTTAACTGAGGCCCGGCGACCCTGTCAATAGCGGTTTCCTGGTTACGGTTTTTAGAAATGAGGAATATGAATCCACTCGCTCCTTATAAATCCTGGAATTCCAATTCTCATTGCACCGATTTCATGGCAATGGGGGAACAAGAGTTGTCAGCATTCTTCAACGCCGTCAGCCGGTCGTTCGGGTCAGAACAGGCCAGGCTTTCGGCAGAAGACTGGCTGCGCGAGCTGGTCGGAATCGAGGGCCTGCCTGCTTCCGCCCGCGAATGGCGGTTGATTACTGCCCGGGTTTTGACTCGGCTCGCAAATCGAGTGACCACTTCGTCCCTTTCAACCGAATTCACAAATGCTTAGGAGAAAAAGAATATGCGTGTTTTTGTTACTGGCGCTACAGGCTTCATCGGTTCTGCGGTCGTCCGCGAACTGATCGACGCAGGTCATCAGGTGCTCGGCCTTGCCCGCTCCGAGAAGGCATCCAAAGAGCTTGCCACAGCAGGAGCCAAGATACATCGGGGTTCACTCGAGGATCTTGAAAGTCTTCGCAGCGGAGCGGCGACTGCCGATGGAGTAATCCACACTGCCTTTATCCACGATTTCTCAAACTATGGGCCTGCTGCTGAAGCGGATCGGCGCGCCATCGAGACGCTCGGAGCCACGCTCGCCGGCTCTGACCGCGCGTTGATCGTAACCTCTGGAACCTTGCTCGCTCAACCCAAGGGCCAACTCGCAACCGAAGAGGATGCGGCCAATCCCAATTTTCCGCGCAAGTCGGAAGAAGCAGGACTTACGTTGGCCTCGCGCGGCGTACGCGTCGGAGTGCTACGCCTTCCTCCATCTGTACACGGAAAAGGCGATCACGGCTTCGTGCCACACTTGATCAGCATTGCACGAGAAAAGGGCGTCTCCGTTTATATAGAGGACGGGCTCAACCGCTGGCCAGCGGTGCATCGGCTCGATGCTGCTCATCTCTACCGGCTCATACTGGAGAAGGGATCTGCTGGAGCCCATTATCACGGCGTAGCTGACGAGGGCGTACCGACGCGAGAGATCGCTGAGGTTATCGGCCATCATTTGAACATACCCGTCGTCAGCAAATCTCGTGAAGAAGCGGCCGATCATTTTGGCTGGATCGCTCGCTTCTTTGGCATGGACAGTCCGGCTTCTAGCGCGCAAACCCAGCAACGGCTGGGATGGCGGCCGGTTCACCCTGGGCTCATTGCCGATCTGAACGCGGAACACTATTTTGAACCCGCCTTGCTGCCCAGCTAACACGAGCCATGACACTCACCCCAACGAGTCACTACAAAGGAGATAGAACAATGACCAACATACTTGAGGCAACTTCATTTGGAGCCACATCGACCACAGAAGATGTTTTGTCCGGGATCAATCTCAGTGGAAAACGGATTCTTGTAACTGGCGTCTCGGCCGGGATCGGAATTGAAACCGCGCGCTCGCTGGCCGCGCATGGCGCACAGGTCGTAGGCGCGGCGCGGGATTTGGACAAGGCGAAAGTGGCAACAGCACAAGTACAAAAAGACGCTGCAAGGAATGGCGGAGGTTTCGAATTGATCGAGCTTGATCTTGCGAGCCTTAAGAGCGTGCGCGCCTGCGCCGATGCGTTAATGCAAAGGGTCAACCATTCGACGTGGTCATCGCCAACGCGGGAGTAATGGCAACACCGTTTGGTCACACGGCGGACGGCTTTGAAACGCAGTTCGGTACCAATCACCTCGGCCACTTTGTCCTGGTTAACAGAATTGCGTCGTTAATTCGCACGGGAGGACGCCTGATCAATGTGTCCTCTGCAGGTCACCGCTATTCGAACGTCGACCTCGAGGATCCAAATTTTGAGCGTACACCCTATGAGCCCTTCGTCGCCTACGGCCGTTCGAAGACCGCGAACATTCTGTTCGCAATTGCCTTCGACAAGCGACATCGTGGACGTGGCGTTCGTGCTGCGGCCGTGCATCCGGGCGTCATTCGGACGGAACTAATCCGCCATTTGAGTCCAAGCTGGTTACACGCGAGAATGGATCAGATTAATCAGCAGCTGCAAGAGGCAGGTAAGCCGCCTTTGCAGGAGAAGAGCATTCCGCAAGGGGCGGCGACTTCGGTGTGGGCCGGTGTGGTCGCTCCAGCGACTGAAGTTGGAGGGCGGTATTGCGAGAATTGCCATGTGGCCGAAATCGTCCCGGAAGACGTGCCAGCCAGCGCCATGACTGAAGGAGTGCGCGCTTACGCCGTAGATGTAAAGGACGCTGAGGCCCTCTGGAAGAAAAGCGAAGAAATGGTCGGCGAGTCCTTCTAGCCGCATATTCAGGCTAAAGTACATCATATTAATAGGAGATATAAATGACGACTCAAACCACTCTCGCTGGCACCTTCACGCTTCCGAATACATCGATCACCTTGAATCGCATGGGCTACGGTGCGATGAAACTTGCCGGCCCAGAGGTGTGGGGACCGCCAGCTGACGTTGATGGCGCAATCGCTATTTTGCGGGAGGCGGTCGCGTCCGGCGTAAACCACATCGATACTAGCGATTATTACGGTCCTCATGTGACCAATCAGATCATCAAGCGGGCTCTTCATCCCTATCCGGATGACCTGGTGATTGTTACTAAGGTAGGCGCTCGTCGTGCTGCGGATAAATCTTGGCCTCATGCTCGTTCGCGCCAGGAACTGATCGATGCCGTTCATGACAACCTCCGGAATCTCGAGCTCGACGTTCTTGATGTCGTCAACCTCCGCGTTGGAGGAATGATGGGACCAATGGAAGGCTCGATCGAAGAACCGCTGACTGTCCTCGCCGAACTCAAACGTCAGGGATTGATCCGTCATATCGGGCTAAGTAATATCAGTCCCGAGCAGTTGGCTGAGGGCAAGAGAATTACAGAGATCGTCTGCGTGCAAAACATGTACAACGTGGCGCAGCGAAACGATGATGGCTTCATCGACGATCTCGCGAGGCAAGGCATCGCTTACGTGCCGTTCTTTCCACTGGGAGGATTTACTCCATTGCAATCGACAGCGCTTGACTCTGTAGCAGCGTCACTCAAGGCCACTCCAATGCAGGTGGCGCTTGCCTGGCTTCTTCAGCGCTCGCCCAACATCCTGCTGATTCCCGGAACATCGTCCATCGAACATCTTCGCGAGAATCTGAAGGCTGCAGCGATACAGCTTCCTTCGGAAGTGATCGCCGATCTCAACTCAATCAGCGGAGATCGCTCCCATCAATAGCAAAAAACTTAAGTGGGCAAAATAAAAGGCACGCTTCACGCGTGCCTTTAATCCATCAACGAATGCTTAGTTTTCCAGTTGCGCCTGTTTGTCTTTTGGCAAACCTTGTTTCACTGTTTCAATCTTCTGGAATCCATCCTTCAAAACCGTATTCTTCGCATTCTCCCGCGTCACCGATATCGGCGTGAGCAGGACTGCCTTCGTCACCAGTGTGCCATTCGGCACTGTCGCATGACTTTCTACATCCTCATGCCTGGCCAGCCTAACTGCAGCCTGAGCCGCTGTACGCGCTTCCTCCCTCACCGGCTTATATACAGTCATGAGCTGAGTGCCATCAAAGAGCCTCTCCAGTGCAGCGAGATCTGCATCCTGCCCCGACACCAGCACCTTCCCCGATAATTTTTTATCCTCAAGCGCCTGAATCGCGCCTCCGGCAATTCCGTCATTGGACGCCACAATCGCAGCCAAAGGACCGTCCAGATTCTGCAAAGCTTTAGTTACAAGAAAGTACGCCTCTGAAGTGCTCCACTCCGGAACCCATATATCTGAAATTACCTTGATGTCACCACGATCGATAAACGGCTGCAATACTTTCATCTGGCCTGATCGAACGATCTTCGAGTTCGAATCCAGCGGAGAGCCGCCCAGCAAAATGTAGTTCCCTCTCGGCGCTTTATCCACCAATTGCTGCGCTTGCTGCATGCCCACCGAAAAGAGGTCGAATCCTACATAAAGGTCTACCGGCGCATTGTGGATGAGCCGATCGTAGCAAATGACCGGCACATGTTTTGCATGCGCTATCTCAACAATGCGGCTCGCCGTCTCTGTGTTGTGGGGTAAGACCACCAGGACATCGATGCCACTCGCGAGCAATTCCTTGATCTGCCGGAATTGCACGTCATCATCTCCGTCCGCCGAACGCGTCACCACGGTAGCGCCAAGTTGATGCGCGCGTCCCTGGAATTCGTCCATGTCCGTTTGCCAACGCTCGCCTACAACGTTCTCGATGGAAAACCCGATTTTGATTTCTTTATTTGTTTGCGCCTGGTTTATTTGCGCTTGGTTAGTTTGCGCTTGTCCACAGCGAAGGCCTGCAATGAGAAAAATCAATAACGATAAAACATGGGCCCGACTACGCGAAAATCGCATAGAAAAATCTCCAGGTGAGGGAACGTTCCCGCACCAATCCAAACACATGCGTCTGTAACAATGACGTCTCGGGATGTTGGCGCCCAGCAGTAACCGCCGTCAATTTACCTTGGTAATAATCACGTAGGAACAAGCCGAGCGGAGCTTGGCACGCCATTCACCTTTCTGATCTGAAAATCTGCGTCGTCGAAAGGGCGGGAATGCGGGGGCTGCGCTGCTTTCATTGTGGATACTCCCCCTTCCCTCCCCCTCATGCGCTTTTGATTTCAGGGACTTAGGCGGTGAAATGAGTCCCAAAATCTAAGGAGACAAAGACTTACAGGCAGGCAAAATATCCATAATAAAGACTTAACTCAATCGAGGAATATTCAGAAATTACAAACCCAGTGTGAAATCGGGAATGCATTTGTAATCCTGTCCCGGGTTAAACTTCATTGAAGGGGCGTGCACAAATGGACAAGAAAGAAATCAATTCTCCAAAGCTGACTGAAAACTTTCTCTTTTGGATATGCGGCGTGGGTGGCGTGATTTTGATCGGACTATTAGGGCACTTCGTTTGGAAGATTTTCTAAAACAAATCTCACGTTGCCGTGGAAGGACATCACTCGATCCATGCCTGAGACGCATCTGATCCCGATAAGAACATGTTCGAACCAAGCTGGATGAGTCCTCAGCGGCTAAAGCCGATCCGCTCGCCACCCAAAAACTTCTTTTCATCTGGCCCATGTTCTCTCAGTTGTCTGGCGCGAATACTTCGATACATCTGATTCACTCCTCGCGCAGCAATATCATAGGATCCACCGATAGGGCGCGTCGCGCTGGAATCCACGTGGCCAACAGCCCCAGCAACAACATCGCTAGAACAACACCAGCCAGTATCAGCGGATCACGCGGAGTTGCTTGATCCACAATGAAAGCCAGCACCGGGCTCGCTAGAATTCCAAGGAGCAATCCCGCTGCCGAACCGAATGTAAGCAATTTGAAAGTTCGTCCCAGCGCCGCCTGTAAGACTTCCTTACGTTGTCCGCCGAGAGCCACACGAATTCCCAACTCCTTCAGACGCTTGCTCACGGAGTATGCAGCCATTCCGAAGATGCCGGTGACAGCCAGGATCGCGCCCAACACGCCCAGTACACCCAGCGAGAGCGTCGCCATACGCGGACCAAACAGAATCATGTCCAGTTCTCTGTACCGCGTTTCGATGTAGACAGGCAGTCCGGCATCCAGTTGCCGCAACGTGTTTCTCATGGCTGTCCCCAATTGTTCTGGGTCGCGGTTTGAGCGCACCACCAGATACGTCGAACTGGAAGGCGATTGCAGGATTGGAAGAAACATTGCCGACTGCGGATTTTCGGTCAGGCCAGTATATTTTCCGTCTTCTGCGATGCCCACTACCTGTACGCGCGTTCCATCCTGCGTCTTGTAATAACTACCCATTGCCTTGCTCGGCGAGCCAAAGACTTTGTGAGCAAATTGCCGATTCACTACCGCTACGCGTGGCGAATTTTTGTCGTCATGCCAGGTGAAGGTCCTTCCCGAAACCAACGCTGTACCCGCCGCATGCAAGTATTCGGGAGAGACATTGAACATGAGGGTATCAGCGGCAGCATTCGACAGTCTCAGATCCGATGTACTGTCGGTGAAAACATAAGAATCGTGCGCGGCATCACCTAACGGTAGTCCGCCAGCCAATCCCACAGCCTCCACACCGGGAATAGTCTCCACAGCCTCGATCATGCGCTTTTGCATTGCGGGCACTCGATCTCCGCTGTAACCGGACATGCTCAGATCTGTACTTGCCAGCATCGTGTTCTGTACATCAAAACCGAAATTGTCTCGTAGCGAGTGCGCCAATCCACGCACGGCAACCATGGAAGAAGTAACAAGCACTGCGCAGAGCGCAATTTGCACGACGAGCAACACGTCTCGTGCAGTAATCCGCCGGCCAATTCTGCCACTTGATCCCGCCTTGATGACCTCGTACGGATTAGTGCGGAGCACCTGCCTGATCGGGACCGCGCCAAAGAGGAACCCACTCGCTACAGCTAGGAGCAAAGCTACGCCATAAACATTTGCATCCGGGTTTACAGACAAGTGGATGGGATATCTGGGAAGTGGCTGCCACGCGCTCAGCCCACGCAGAAGCTGGATGCTGCCCAACAAGCCGACTGCTCCGCCCATGAGTGAAATCAGCACGGCTTCGGTAAACAGACCACGCAGAATGCGTTTGCGGCTCGACCCCAGCGCGAGCCGCAGGGCAACTTCCCGGGCACGATCGGTGGCGCGGGCTGCAAATAGACTGCCGAGGTTGGCGCATGCGGCCAGCAGAATCAACCCCGCCAGCAGCATCAATCCTGTCAGAAATTCTCGGACTGGGCGCCCCAAATAATCGCCATAAAGACTCGGACGCGCCAGGCTAAAGGTCAGTCTGCTATCTTCTTTCGGATAGGTCTTTTCCAGATCTGCGCCAATCGAGTTCAGATCCGAAACCGCCTGTGCCGGAGTGACCCCTGCTTTCAGGTGTCCCATCGTCATAAAAACCCAGCGGTCCCCGCGCGCGTTCAGGTCGTTTTGCCCAAGCTGCGAGTGGTTCACAATTGGCACAAAAAAATCAGGATTGAAAAACAGTAGTGTGCCGTGGAACTCAGGCGGCGCTACCCCGATGATGGTAAAAGGATGTTTGTTCACCTGAACCGTACGGCCCAACACGTTACGATCATCCTGAAAATGCGTGTGCCAATAGGCATGGGTGAGCACGATATACGGAGCGCTGTTCGGGCCATGCTCATCAGAGGCGTGGAAGAAATGGCCAAGATACGGCTGAATACCCAAGGCATCGAAGTAGTTCCCGCTGGTTTCGTTGATCCACGCGGCGGATGGATTTTCTCCCGTATCGAGGCCCACCGCATTCATGTTATAGGCCACCAACCCATCAAAGCTGTGGTTGCGATCGCGCAAATCGAGATAGTCGGGATACGACTCTGACATTCCATCGGACGAGCGCCAGAGTCCGTAGAGGCTCTGCGCTTGAGGCACATTCAGCGGGCGCAGAATGAATGCATTCATGATGCTGAACACCACGGCGTTTGCGCCGATGGCCAATGCCAATGTCAAAACGGCGGTGATGGTGAATCCAGGGGACTTCCGCAACATGCGAAGAGCGAATCGTACGTCCTGCAGCAGGGTAGTCATGAGTCAGCCTCGGGCACGAGTCGGCTACATTGATGATGTATCTACATAATAAAGAAGGCAATTCGAGAACCAAAATGTCGTTAACGCATTTTTATGAAAACGAAGAGACTTGCGGGATTTCATAGGAGTATCGGGACCAAATTGTCTGTCCGCTTTTACCGGGAGGTGTCCGTGAATGAACAGCAGCGGCGGAACATGCCGAGGATCTGTATTGGTCGTTTGGCGCGGACACTCCTGTCCGCCGCGTTTGACTTTTTTGGCTTTTGATCTTCCTCTTCTCGCCGCGAAACCCACGTAGGGACAGCCGCCCCCGGCTGTCCGGCCCGAGCAACGCTCGGCCTCTCTCGACTCGCGTCAACTCCGTGAGCGAATCGCAACACAATGGGTGCCCCATCCTTTGCGAATAGCGTGGGACGCCATGCAGCCAGTTCACAGAGCCAAGCGCCCCACTTCCAATGATTTCAATCGGACGAAGACAGCGCAATCTTTTTTATTGATTGTCATTCCGATTTCTATTAATTATCATTCCGAGCCGTTCCCAGCTTCGCTTGCGAAGCGAGAACGTGAGAGGAATCTGCTTTTGATCGTGTGGCGCGGACACTCCTGTCCGCCGCGTTTGACTTTTTTGGCTTTTGATCTTCCTCTTCTCGCCGCAATGCTCACGTAGGGACAGCCGCCCCCGGCTGTCCAGCCGAGCAACGCTCGGCCCCTCTCTCCGTGAGCGAATCGCAACACAATGGGTTCCCCATCCTTTGCGAATAGGGTGAGACGCCATGCAGCCAGCTCAGAGAGCCAAGCGCCACGCTTCCAATAATTTCAATCGGACGAAGACAGCGCAATCTCTTTTTATTGATTGTCATTCCGATTTCTATTGATTGTCATTCCGAGCGTTCCCAGCTTCGCTTGCGAAGCGAGAACGTGAGAGGAATCTGCTTTTGATCGTGTGGCGCGGAGACTCCTGTCCGCTGCGTTTGACTTTTTTTGCTTTTGATCTTCCTCTTCTCGCCGCAATGCTCACGTAGGGACAGCCGCCCCCGGCTGTCCAGCCGAGCAACGCTCGGCCTCTCTCGATTCGCGTCAACTCCGTGAGCGAATCGCAACACAATGGGTTCCCCATCTTTTGCGAATAGGTGAAACGCCATGCAGCCAGTTCACAGAGTCAAGCGCCACACTTCCAATAATTTCAATCGGACGAAGACAGCGCAATCTCTTTTTATTGATTGTCATCCGATTTCTATTAATTATCATTCCGAGCCGTTCCCAGCTTCGCTTGCGAAGCGAGAACTGGAAGGAATCTGCTTTTGATCGTGTGGCGCGGACACTCCTGTCCGCCGCGTTTGACTTTTTTTGCTTTTGATCTTCCTCTTCTCGCCGCGAAACCCACGTAGGGACAGCCGCCCCGGCTGTCCGGCCGAGCAACGCTCGGCCTCTCTCGACTCGCGTCAACTCCGTGAGTTAATCGCAACACAGGCGCCAGTTCTCCCCTGCCTAGCTATGAGTGTGTCGACTCGACAGGACCACTAGATATTTAGGAGCGACCGGTTCGCCTGCGACTTCTCTAGAAGGGCTTTTTGTAGCGCCTGCAACTTGGGAAGAAGAAATTCGGCGTTCTCAGCATACTCGGATTCCAGTAGCAAGGAATATGGCACAGTTAAGCTGATCCGTGCGTCGAACTTTTCTGCAACGTCAGCCTCGTATGTCACGAACACTTGGGCGTCGGGGGGCAGGCCCGTACTGATGAAGTGCAGCATCGCAGGTAGATTTACGGCGTCTTGACCAGACTGGGCAGGACAGTCAACGATGATTGGTACAGAAAATGGGGAACCAAACTCGGGCGAGCGACTGACCCACCAAAGTGCTGCATAGTAGGCCAGAACCTCGCGGGGCCCTCCACTCCCAGATATATCCGGACGACTGGACACTTGCAACTTGGAAACGTCCTTCGGATTGAGATTCAGCTTTGTGCGTGCGGTCTGGTAATGCTCTTGAAACGCCGCTTTGATAGCTTTGCGTCTTTTGGGATTCCGAAGCACCTTCATCTGCTGTTCGAATTCGTGGCTCCTTGTTAGGTGGCCGCTTCTGCTTTTTTCAAGGTCGCGATCTTCCTGATCGAAAGCAATGCGTGCTACTCCAGACCCCATACTCTTGATGACATCGGAAAACTTAAGCTCTCCTCGTCTCGTTTCAAGTACAGCCTGGAGATCCGTATATTCCTTTCCCAGAAGCTCCCGTTTAGCCAGACATTGATTGACGCGGAGACTCAAGTTTGTGCGGGTCTCTTGCAATCTTAAAAGCATTTCTGCAAGTGCGCGTGCATCTTCTGCAAAACTTAGTGTCGACAAGAAACTCTCTTCATGCTGAGCACCACAAGTCGGACAAATCAGTTCATCGTGGGAAGGCTGCACCAGATAAGCGAAGTCTTCTTTGTATTTCTTGAGGGCGTCAGTGGTAATGGCGATCTGATGGTCTGCGGAGGCAAGGCTCTCCTGAAGTGACACCGACTCGGCACGATATGACTCCTGCTGCGCGTTCAGAACGGTAAGCTGGCGAACAAGGTCCGAAATTTCGGCCTCGAATCCCTCAGGAGTCAGTTGAGGCCCGACGACCTCCAGCGACTTCGAGAGCCTTTCTCGCGTGCGGTTTAGTATCCGAATGTCTCCATCTATGGATTGAACAGCCCGCTGTTCAGTCTCAAACTCCGCCTTAGCTACGTAGAATTGTGGTGGGACTACTTGACTGAAGTATTCAACGATTCCTTTTGCCGGATTACGAAATCTTGATAGGCCGCTGAAGGTGTGCCAGATACCACTCCATCCACCGTCTTGATTGATGTAGAAGGGTAGGAACATACATGCCGTATCCGCTTGGGCGATCTTCTCGCTTTTGTCGCTGAGTACCAGATTGAAGTCCATGAACTTGCCGAAAATTTTGGCCCACTCCCCTAATCTTCCCGTACTCGCGACGAGCTCACCCTGCGAGTTGAAGATCGCGCGGTTAGAGAACTGCTTCATGAAATAAAATTCTTTGTCGTCGACGATGGCTGTAAGAAGCGCTATCGTTGCATTGTCCCACCCTTCGAGTTTGCCCATCGGAGCTGCGCCGAGCGTTTCAAAGATCTGCTTCGTCAGCGTCGACTTTCCGACGTGATTCAGCCCTAAAATCAAGTTCCTGTTGGGATGGAACTGCAAGGTGCGAGCTTTCTTTTCTCGCTCCGACAAAAGCTGCATACTTTTGAATCTCAAGCTTTTCATACGCTCTAGTCCGTAAACTCCTGATGAGCATTCTTAGATTTGGCTGAGGCATTGGGATATCCCCTCCAATACAATCAAGGCTTGTATCTGATCACGAGAAACTTTGGGGAACTCACTGGCGATCGCACCGGTACCTGCCCTCAAGAACCCCAAAATTGATTCGCCGACAGGGTTCGATTTGACCCATGACTTCACCGCCTGATTGAGAGGGCCTGAATCGATTCTCCCACTTTGCAGACGCTCCTCCATTAGCTGAAGCAACCGGATTTGCAGCCTGGTATATTCCTGCGGCGACATCTTTTCGCTGACCAAGATGTTCAACCAGCCGCCTACGAGTTCTTGCTGATCAGGAACGGAACGCAATGCCTCGACGGCACTCACAAAATCCGCTTTGGTATAACCGCGACTTGAAACCAGGCTTGCGAAGTCAGTTACAGGATCCGCCTTCCTCCCCCGTGCGCTCAACGTAGCGAAGAGGCTGTCTGAAAAAGACTTGCACTGTCCAGCATGCTTCGGAGCAGCCTTCAAAAGGAATGAGTTTACCTTGCCCGCGACATGTGTGTCGGGATCGTCGAGAGAGAGCTCTGTCTTGAGAATGTGCAGCGAGTCCAAAGAAATGGTCTTCTTCAACTTGGCGAGTTCAGGAGCAATCTGATCTCGAAGCTCTTTACTCAACTCCGAAAATTTGCAGAGTTTCACTGATCCAGCCGTGGCCCCTTTTTCTAGCGGCGCGGCGCAGCCTAAGTTTGAAACGAATATTCCCTCACCCTGAATATTTTGAAACTCCGCAACCGTACACGCGAGCTTTCCGATCGGGCTTTCAACAAAAGGCACCGGCACAGTGAACTCTTGGCTGTTCTTTTTTTTTCGCGGTTTGAAAGGAAGAGCGGTTAGCGCCTTCCACGACCAATCGCCCGTGTCCTTCATCTTGACTTGGTAGACTCTTGCTCGTCTTGGAGCACCGGGGCTATCGAACTCAACCACGTCTTGCAGACTTTCGAAGAGAATCATGAAGTCAGGTTGATCTGCAACTGCAAGTTCGATGATTCGACTTATGGCCCAGTATCTTTGGAAATCTACGCCCTTCTGGCCAAATCCACCCCCACTCTCATAAACGCCCGGAGCGTTCGAAGCTGCAAATATTTCATCTTGTGCCGGATTGCTCATATCATCGGATTTAAGCCAACCATTCCACTCCCAAACTTAGCGGCCGCTTTTCAGCATTCAAAACCAATTTCGCGGCGCAGATAGTGTAGCTGAAAGGCTTTCTCGTGCTGAAATTTAGCCGCGAACAATCGAAGGGCCCGCCGGACTGACGTTGTCACCTTCAGTCGGAGAAATGAAGAAATAAGCAGTCACTGCTAGAACGTGAACGCAATCCCGCCGCGCACCGCTCTTGCCGACTGCACCAGATACACTGTCCGCCCATCTTGTCCCATCACTGGAACATACCCCTGGGCGAGCAGGTTTCTTACATCGAGCAGCGCTTCCATACGGCACGGCAGGAAGCCGGTGCCTGGAATGGGTTGTTTGAAGAAGAGATTTAGATACGGGTCGGCGCGGCCCGCCGAGGCATTAAACATGTCAACCGGCGTGAGCGCCTGCCCATTGACCCATCCGTAAGAAGCAATCCAGCGGGTTTTTGCGCCGGGCACGTGGCCACTGACTTTCCCTGAAAGACTCTGGCGATTGCGCACCACTTCCGACGTCCTGGCATCCGCCAGGCTTACATCGGCTCTATTCAGATCGAGAACTCCGCCGTAGCCGTAGTCGGCTGTTGCGGTTATGTCCGCCGCCAACTTGCGTTGCAGCACGATTCTCATGCCGCGCGTGTCCAGCTCTCGTCCCTGATAGGTGAATGTGCCCGAATAAATATCCGGAATCGCTTCTCCACCATCGGATGAGAACTCGCCAACGCCCGTGAGTGCGGGATCGACGACCCGGTCCGAGTAAACCGCAAACTGCAAATTGGTATTCGGATCAAGCCGCCGCGAAACTGAAACTTCATGATGGTGCGCGCGCTCAATTGCCGGCGCATAACCGGCAATACTCACACGTGGCTGAGCCTCGCTCAAATCGGCAGGAGCGGAATCGAAACCTTTTTCGAGCCGTGTGTCAGGCTCGGAAGTCGCATAGCTGTACGCGACTACAGTGTTCGGCGAGACATGCACCGCTGCCGAACCAAAGGGCCGGAATGCGCTAACCCGTCCCATGAACTGAATGGTCTGTAATTCGCTGCCGAATTGCAGTTCAAGAATATCGCCCAGGATGATGCTGTCGGATGCGGTGAGCGCCAGCGCTTGTAAATCCGCATCTCGCAACCCGGCATCCGGGGAAGCCAAATGCCGCATGGTTAATGCGATACGCGGGTTCGATCCATTGGCCAGTTCATGGCTATACGAAGCCCTGAAAATGGCATCGGGAGTGCTCGTGCCATATCCCACGTCGCCATGCAGCGCCAGGGTTCCCGCCGAGAAAATTGATTTCTCCACCGAAAAGCCCGTGCTCATGTCGGAGGTGCCGCCGAAGCCCTCCGAAGGCGATCCGGCGAGGAACGATAGGGTTCCCGTCACATCGCGAAATGCATTGATAGATTTATTCGCGTGGCTTGTGGACGGCGCATTCACCAGCCGCAAGATAGGACGGTTCGCAGCCGAACGCAGCACCCACTTCCAATCGTCCGGATCATCGGTTACCCGTGCGGGAATCAGCTGCACGGTGTCGAAAAGAGTGTTCAATGTCACGTTTAGTGACAGCGCAGAACCGGCATGCAATCCAATTTTTTCACGCAAAGCAGGCAGAAACGACGGCGCGGAAACTTTAATGTTGTAGAAACCGGGAAGCAAACTGCTTACGGAGTAGTAACCGTTCTCATCGGTAAATACGCGCAGGGTATTTACCGCGGAGCCGAGGACTTCGACCAGCGCTCCCATCTGGGGGACACCGTTGTTGCTGCGAACATAACCAGAAATCGAACCCTGTTTGGGAGAGCCTAGACTTGCGGAAATCGCGCCTGGAACCGAAGCTCCTTCGCCAGCCCACACCGGAAGCGCCAGGCCGAACGCCAGCATGAAACAGCCGAGCTTACCGATCCTAGTCAATAACCACCACCTTGTGGGAGTCCAAACTCCGGATTACTCTATGGCGAAAGTCGCCGTAGGATCCACCGTCTGTTTGGAAACGCTGTCGTTTACCTTGATTTGAATCCGGTAAACGCCAGGAACTAAATTGGCGGCAGCAAGAGTTTTTTGCAGGGTCACTTGGTCGCCAACGTTACCCATCTTCTCGGTCGATTCAACCGCATGAATGACCGCCTTATTCGTCGCTGTATTCACGACATCGTACTCGAAAGTCGCCGAAGGTTTGTGCGTTTTTTCGTCTACGCTTAAATTATAAACTTGCATCCAGAAGTTCACCTTCTGGTTTTGTTTGAACACCGCCGGCTTGCCATCTGCTGCGGGAACACGCGGACGCACTTTGGTTTGCCCGATCACAAACATTCCGGTGCCCACATTCTTCGCCGGTACTGGTTCCATCGCATCCGCAACAATCAGCGAAGAAGAAGAGAGCCGGTCATCGGCAAAGTCCGGCACTTGCAGGCTTCGGCTATAGGTTCCTACGCGGTCCCCATTGACATCCTTCACAACAATGTCGATCTTGTAGTGACCGGGACGCAAAGGAACCGCCTTCCAATAAAGCTGGGAATTCTCGGCTACCTTGGGCAACAACTCCGCGGGAACATCCGCTTGCACCGTATCTTCAAAAGTTTGCGCAGTGCGCCCGGAAAGCGTGGTGATCCGGCCGAAAATGTTTACCGTACCGCGTTGCACTCCATCTTTATTATTGAAGGTGATATCGCGATTTTTAATCTGCACCGTGACTGGAACCAGCACCGTGTCTCCGGTCACCTTCACAAAGTCGGAGCGAACATCGAACGGCATGGGGTTGTAGATGATCTTGTGACCAACTACTTCTTCTAAATCTTTGAACTTAACTGGAGGTGGAGCATTCAACTTGGCAAATTGCTCGAGACGGTCAAACTGCTTGCTCTGCATGTTCTGCGTACCCGGACCTTGTCCCAAAGTCTCAAGTCCGCCTCCGCTCAAACGGTCGGCTTTGCTCGACATCCCCATCTGCTCGTATAGAGTTAGACCGGCATTCGGAGTATGGGCCAAAGCGTCTTTTTCGCCGCGGTCGATGGTCATGTGATAGTCGCCGCACATGCATGTATCGACGAACTCAATAATGACTTCCTGTCCAATCCCTTCGAGATAGCGATAGCGCCAATCTTCAAAAGGAAAAGTAGAAGTTTCGCCGCCGCCCTCTTCCATCGGCCGTTCATAAGTACCGCCCGAAGGATGCGACTCAACCTCATCCGCCGCCCCGTACATTATATAAATGCGGCCTCTATCGGTTTTCCAGCCAGGGATTCCGGCTGCGAAGTGCTCGTTCGCATAGGCCATCCGGCGGTAGTGCTCTTCTTTAAATTCGTTTTCTTCCGTATCCGGCGTGGGATCGCGGCGCTGCCAGAAGGCTTCGATAAATTGATCGCGCTCTTCGTCATTCGAGAGCTGCTTGAAGGCCTGGCGTTCCTGATCGGTAATGATCCAGCGAACGTCTTCGTCCAGCCACTTCTTATACGACTTACCCAATTCCTGCTTCAGGGCTTTGCCGTTTGCTTTTCTTTGTTTGTCGCTGGGTGGGCGCTTGAGGGGATCTACGTCGTCAGGGGATTGGTCTTGTTTGCTTTCTGCCGCCGGTTTTGCCGAATCGGTGGAAGTGTCAGCTTTGGTGTCCTGCTGCGGTATCGCAAAGGAGGCGAGACTCGATGTGATCCCGAAGAGTGCAACCCACAGGCACGACGAGAAAAGCCGACTACCGAAAACAGAACGGGACATACCGGGATACTCCTTCGGACCTGCTAGTATGAATATTCTATGACTTTGGTCATCCCAAAGCAAGGTTAAGTTAAACTATTTCAATCAGCTAGCTCATCGAGCAGAGTAGAAGAACTGCCCTGAAGAGCACTCCTGATGTTACCCAATCGTTCACTAACTCTTAACTTTCTGCCCCGAATTTGAAGCTACACGCAAGCTATAATTGCTTTGCTGGCGTTCTGCGCGGAGCAGAATGCATCCCACTAATGTGATGCTCAAAAGTTGCCCGGAAGGAACTTTTTTGATGTCAAAATCGTATTTGGAAGCAAGGACGGGTAATGGCCACATTCTTGTTTTGAGCGGCTTTATGGAACGATAAGCTGGGAATAAGACGATATTTAGGGCCAATTAAAGCGAATTTATGACCTTCCGCGGTCTGGCTCGTCCAATGCAAAGTCGCCGCAATAAAGAAGTTGGGCTCTTTTCACTGGGAACGGATTCACTCAACAAACGGTTTCTCGACCGAAAAACGGGAGCGTGAGTTGGCCCAAATACCGATAGATCAACAATCGCCTGATAATAGTAAGGAGAGCAAGATGGCTACCGCCAGCGTAATCGATATTTCCCATCCCGTCGTATCGGCTCCCCCAGAAGACTGCATGATCGCGACCATCGATCTGTGGAAGACCTATGACATGGGTTCGGAGCAGCAGGTGCATGCCTTGCGCGGGGTCAATTTGCAGATCCGGCGCAACGAGTATGTGGCGATCATGGGGCCTTCGGGATCGGGCAAATCGACTTTGATGAATTTGATCGGCTGCCTCGATACTCCCAGCAAAGGTGAGTACTGGCTGAATAATCAGCAAGTGGCTGAGCTCGATGATGATGAGCTGGCCCACATCCGCAACAAAGAAATCGGATTCGTTTTTCAGACCTTCAATCTACTGGCGCGGGCTTCGTCGCTGCACAACGTCGAGTTGCCGCTGATTTATGCCGGCGTTCCTTCGGAGGAACGCACCGAGCGTGCAAAAGAAGCTCTGGCTTCGGTCGGCATGGAAAAGCGCATGATGCACAAGCCGAACGAACTCTCCGGCGGACAGCGGCAGAGAGTGGCGATTGCACGGGCACTGGTGAATCGTCCTTCGATTATTTTGGCGGACGAGCCGACGGGAAACCTTGACTCGCAGACCGGAAACGAAATCATGGCGCTCTTCGATCGATTGCAGGCGCAGGGAAACACGATTGTGCTGGTAACGCACGAGCACGATATCGCGGAGTACGCGCATCGGATTATCTACATAAAAGACGGAGTAGTCGAGAAGGACGAGAGAAAAGCGGGAAGGTAGGGCAGCTGCCAGCTCTCAGGTAGGTTGAGCTGTCAGCTCTCAGCCTTCAGCGATCAGGAAAGAAAGCCCAGCCGAATGGCTGGGCATTTTTGTCTGCGTGGATGATCGGGTTGAAATCTTGCGTTTGTCGCAGAGGTTTATCGCCTAGCAGGCTTGGATCATGGCACCAAACCATTGACTCGCGATTAGTAGGGCACCAGTTTCGACTGTCCTCCGGGGTGAGTGCGCCAGCTCCTATTGATTAATTCATTTTCTTTACCTAGTACCAATTCAACTAAGCTCTTGACGGACGGTCAGCTGCTTGACATACTTATCAGCCCTGAGGCATCCCCGCCTGGGTGTGACGTGTTGCATTAACCCCAAACATGATTCGAATCAAAACGCTTCTCTACATCTCCTTCGACTCCCGCCGGATGTGGCGACTCCTTCTCATCCTTCCTCTATTAGCTTTGGCAGCCTGCGGTGGGGGAGGATCAAGTTCGACCGGAGGAGGAGGTGGTGGTGGAACCGGCGGAGGAGGTGGCGGGACGGGGGGTGGGGGCGGTGGCCCATTTACTGCTGGGCGGACGAAATACGTTCGAACCGATGCGACAACGGAGTTTTATCAGTGGATTAATTTGCATTGGATCATTTATAACCCCATCACAAATTATTTTTACGTCGCCGATCCCGACTCGAATCACGTGATGATTTTGGATGCAGCTTCGGAAACTAAAGTAGGACAGATCAGCGTGCCTGGGGCATTCAGCCTCGACGATACTCCCGATCACACAATCTTATATGTTGGAACTACGGTCGGCGACTTGTACGCGGTTGATCCTGTCGCCATGACTGTAAGCAAAAGGTACATGGCCTCACAGATTGGGCCTTCCGGTTACACCACAGATGCGGCTGTAGTTCTTGCGGACGGGAGGCTTGCACTGTTGCATGGCACCGGTGGCCTTTCTGGAGAAGGCCACTCTGATTTTGCAATTTGGAGCCCAACTGATGATTCATTGACCACGATTGGGGTTTGCGGTCCTTTCTTCGATAGTATTGGCGGATTTTCACGCAGCGTGGATCGCACCAAGATCATTCTATCGAGCGCTGACGGTGGAGCACTTTGCGAGGTGGATGAGGCGACAGGACAAAGCGTTACCGGTGGAGGTTCCGGATTCCCGGGCGTGAATTTCAGAACAACGCCGGATGGAAAGTACATCATCGTGCCCGCAAATACTAACACTTTGGCTCCGAGCACGTATGCTTACATCTACGATGCAACGACTTTAAATCTTGTTTCACAGTTTGTTGTAAGTGGAGGTACCGCCACGGATGCTGGATTTGCAATTAGCGCAGATTCCAAAACGCTATTCACCCCGAATGACTGGATCATCTACGCGTACGATATTGCAAGTGGCCAACAGGTCGGCTGGCTACCAAATATCAATGTCCCTGTGACGAGTGGTGGAGAAGCATGGGGACCAATTGAAAACCCAAATCTCCAAGCGGCGGATGGTACCGGGTTGCTCGTTGGACCGATGGAAGAGGGCATTGGTTTTATTGATACCACCACAATGCGTACAGGGATTGTTGGATCTCAATTTCCGAACGGATACTTGAATCCCGGGACCGGAGCGGCAACTGGGGGTACACAAGTGCAGATAGTCGAGCCCGCTCCGTTCGATACAGTAAGTGCGGTTTACTTCGGCTCTCAAGGAGCTACAAACGTGTCCGGCGTCTCCGGGCCGGATACATACGGAAATTTTGGATCAATCTCGGGTACCACTCCTTCTGGCACCGCCGGTCCCGCCGATGTTTATTCGTTTACTGTTGATGGTGGCATGCAGCTTATTCCCGAAGGCTTCAGCTATGGTCCCACAATCATCGAGGTGACTCCCAACATGGCAACAGGAGAAGGCGGCGAGACGGGAGTGATCTACGGGTATGGTTTCGGTCCTGTGGGTACCGGCATCGAAGGGCCGCTGCCTCAGGACGTAGGAATCCCGTCTTCTCTACAGGTGACTGTGGCTGGAAATCCAGTACCAGTAACGGGGTTCTTGCCGTATGCCTATCCGAGTCAGTCGCCACCATTTCCCTTGCAAGCTGTCGCATATACGATTCCGCCTGGTACAGGAACGGCGGACTTGACCGTCATTAGCAGTACTGGGAGCGCCACGGCACGAGGAGCATTGACGTATCTGCCAGGAATTCAGCAGTTTGCCCGGCCGGGATCGAGCCTGGCGCAAGGAATTTATGACTCTTTTCGGGATCTCTATTACTTCACGGACACCAACCAGATTCAGGTCTTTTCTAAAACCCTGGGCTCTTGGCAATCTCCCATCAGCATCCCAGCACCCCAAGGAGCAACTCAGAGGCTGTGGGGAATCGCATTATCGCCTAACGGCAGCAAACTAGCTGTATCCGACGCAACCGCCGGAGCCATTTACGTCTTGGACCCTACAAATCCGAGCTCAGTGCAAACTTTCATTGTCGGTTCGCAGTCTCCTTTCATTGTCAATCCCTGTGGGCTTGCAGTCAGTGATAGCGGGAACGTTTATTACATGGTCACTGTGCTTGGACAGGGAGGAGGGGCTGATCAATTTTTTAAGCTGAATACAAGTACGGGAACAATTTTCAACTATGGCATCAATGGGCCTGGGCTCGGTTCAAATGACGCTTATCTGCGGAATGCCATCAGTTCTGACAATAAACGCGTGTTTTACAACGAAGACGGCTTCGTCTTCTACGTTGAGACGGCGAAAGACAAGTGGTTCCCCGCATCGCTGGGCCAGGGATGTTGCTACGGTGACTATGACCTAACGCTTTCGGCGAATCAAAATCAGTTTGAGGCAAGCGGTTACCTTTATGATTCGAACCTTAATGGTGAATCGTATTATGCGCTCAACGAGCGCGAGATCATGAACATTTCCTATGTTTACGGTGCCAAGCTCAGTACAGACGGGAACCTGCTGTTCCAGCCCTCTACTAATGGCATTGACGTTTTAGACGGCAGATTCGGAAACTTATTGAACCGGATTGCTCTTCCAGTATCCCTTTCTTCAGCCTACGATGCACTCGTCGTAGATGGCAAAGACAACATCCTGGTGGCGATCACTGGGGCGAACAGCGACGGAATCGCCGTTGTTGATCTAACTTCAATTAACGAACCGCTACCGTTGGCGTACGCGAGTAAGCGGGGCATACGATCCAGCGTCGTCACTAACTGGAAAGATCAGGGTTCGAACTCCAGCACTCGCGCTCGCTCCAATGAACGTACAAGTCCATCGGCTGGTCGCAGAGTTCCGCACGTCACGAAACCGATTTTTTCTAATTTCTCGCGATAAGCGCTGATTGCCAGATCTAGCGCAGTCGAGAACGACAGGTGATGTGGTAACAGAAGGTCCGGTCCACTTGAGACGTGCCGAGCTTTGCTCGGCTGGACAGCTCCTTCGTCTACGCTCAGGGCAAGCTCAAGGACGGCTATTTCTAAATGAGCATGATCCCAGGCGCAAGTCAAAGGCGGCGGACAAGAGTGTCCGCCCCACACGATTCTTGTCAGAAATGCATAGATCCTTCGTCGGGCAGGCCTTCGCGTTGCGAATGCCTGCGCTTCCTCAGGATGACAAAGTTTTTAGAGAATAGCGTTTAGTTTTTTACCGTCATGGCGTCGGAGTCTATGGCCTTCTTTCCCGTGACTCCCTCCAGTCCCGCCAGCACTCCTCGATAATCGTTCTTGTCGCATTGCATGGCGAAGCCGCCCTTCTTGTCGCCATCGGCCCAGGTCAATCCGACATAGTGTTTCTTTGACTTGGTAAGCGCCATCAGAGCGCCGACGCCGAGGGAGATCACAGCCAGCCCGATGGCCGCTCCCACTCTGCGGTGGACATCTTGTCCGTAACTGATCTCAGTAACCGCCGAAGCCGGAATCGTTATGACATCGCCTTTATCGCGGACGAGCCGGACCTGGTTCGAGTCGATGAACAACTTCATACCGGTTCCGGCCTTGGTGTCGGCGATGGAACCTCCGTCGTATGTGACTTTGTAACCGCTCTCACTCGCGAAGAGCGTCAGCGGCATGGCAAGGCAGAGAACAACTGCCAGGAACTTATTCATTCCTTCTCCTTAAATTCAGAAATTGATGGAAATGGCCCAGGACCCGGTAGAGATGATTGCGACGCAATATCAGCAGCATCGTGAAGGTAGGCCAAGACCAGAGCTTCCGATATGGCACGATGGTGCTACGGAATCCGGATTGATATTGGCCCCTCTACCAAACTGTGGATATCAGCAAAGCGATGCCGAGCTTCGCTCGGCTGGACAGCCGAGGGCGGCTGTCCCTACGTGAGCGTGGTTATGCGAGTATGTTGATGCGTCCGTTTACAGTAATCCGGACGGGCGAGGACGCCCGTCGCTACATTGATTAGCTAATTAGAAGTTTTCCAGACGAAGTGTTCTAGTAAACCGATCAGGATTACGCCGCTAACACCATAAATCCAGAATAGAAAGTTGTCGGTTAATTTTGGAATTGATTTCTTTTTTGTCCGCAGGCGGAGTTTAAACCGGGTATATCCCTGAATAGTGAAGTCGCGCCCTGCGGGGCATGGATTGCCTTAGGTCACTTGATCGCAGCGCTGAAGCGCTGCGCCACCCAAAATCCCACGTGCATCGTTTCCCACCCTTCGCAAAGTGCGCGAAGGATGGGGCACCCGGTTAAAGCCATGCCTTTCCACGAAGTTGGATGACGAGTTTGGAGATGCCGAGCTTCGCTCGGCTGGACAGCCGAGGGCGGCTGTCCCTACGTGAGCGTGGTTATGCGAGTATGTTGATGCGTCCGTTTACAGTAATCCGGACGGGCGAGGACGCCCGTCCCTACATTGACTAGCTAGTAAACAGCAGATTCCTCCCACGTCCGCGCTCCGCCGGAGCTGTGGACGGCTCGGAATGACAATAGTTGGAAGATGGGCTGCGGAAGTTGGAAGATGGCTGCGGAGCGGGGATCGGATTGCGGCATTAAGAGGCGGCGGACAGGAGTGTCCGCCCGACACGATTATTGTTGGAATGCACTTGCATTGCGGGCGAGGAGACCGGCGCCACACAATCCCGGAATTCCCAAAATGGTGTCAAGAGGGGGAAACTGTGCTTTTGGAGCTATGTTGCTGCAAACAATCCAAATATAAAGTGAGCTAATGTGGCGCAATTAGGTATTGCACATTGATATAATGAAAGTAGAAGCTGATTCTGGATTCTGTTAAAGCGACACAGCAGATAGCAGCGCAGCAAAAGATATCATCGAAAATCAGATTGAAAGGGACGCGGCTTTCGGGTCGCGTTTTTTATTTGGCCTCCACATGACTATTAAAAGAGCGGCAAATGGGCGGGCGATCCGGAAGAACATAAAAAATGCGAAGCAGCGGGGAGAGTGGGCGGAGGCGCAATTTATGGCGAGGGCGGCGGGATACGGGATGGGAGTGTCGAAGCCTTGGGGAGATTCGTCGCGATACGATTTTGTGGTGGAGACGGAAGACGGGTTCTTGCGGGTGCAGGTGAAATCGACAATATGCAAAGAGAAAAACTCTTATGCGTGCACGGTGCATCCGAATCTGGGGTCGCGTCCTTATGCGAAAGGAGAGCTGGATTTTATTGCGGCTTACGTGATTCCGGAAGATATTTGGTACATCATCCCGGCGGCGAAGGTGGTGAATGGAAAGATGGGATTGATCAGTTTGGCGCCGTCGATACCAGGACATAAGTATGAGCGGTATATGGAGGCTTGGGATCTGATGCGGGCAAAACGGCGGAGGTGATCGCAGTCCAGTCCCGTGGATCGGACTACGAAGAGAGGTGCCGAGCTTTCCTCGGCTGGACAGCCGAGGGCGGCTGTCCCTACGTGGGCATGGTTGGTTCGCAGCTCGTGGCGCTGAAGCGACTGGGCTACCCAAGAGAGGTGCCGAGCTTTGCTCGGCTAGACAGCCGAGGGCGGCTGTCCCTACGTGGGTGCGGTTGGTTCGCAGCTCGTGGCGCTGAAGCGACTGGGCCACTTAAATCCCACGTTACATCCTTCACGCAAAACTCGTATTGGTGGCGCCTGACCCTAGTGAAAAGCAGATTCCTCTTACGTCGGAATGACGATAGTTGGAAATGGGACAAATTTAACGCTACATTCGTACTATTACGTACTAAACAAGCGGGTTCCACTTCCCTTCTAACTCCCCGAACTGCCACAACACCAGCGGTGACCACCAACCTGATACCTTCAGTTACCTTTCGGTAACATTTGCCGATACTTACTCTATACATGGCCGACACGTGAGTGTAGGAGAGCGGCGGGTGTTAACCAAAAATCAACGATTAGGGTCTTGTTGCAAACTGCCGCTTGCGCAGGAAAATGCAGCGTCCAAATTTGGCGTTGTTCGTAAAGATCAGGGATCAGGTTTCACCGTAGTCGAATTATTAATCACCATTGCAATCCTTCTCACGATTACCGCGATTGCTGTCCCGAATTTGTTGGGGGCAATAAATAAAGCGAAAATCGCGACCTGTGTCGCCGATATCCGGACTATAGGCGACGCGGTACTTGGGTATCAGCTTAGCAACCAAGTCTACCCGGACACGCTTGCTCAGGTCGGCTACGGCAGCACTCTCGATCCCTGGGGCAACCTTTATCAGTATCTAAATTTCGCCAACACTCATGGAAAGGGTGCGATGCGGAAAGACCGGTTTCTGGTCCCCCTCAACTCTAATTTTGATCTCTACAGCATGGGCAAAGATGGACAAAGTGTTTCTCCTTTGACTGCGGCAGCCAGTCAAGATGACGTGATTTGGGCGAATGATGGCGCTTTCGTGGGTCTGGCGTCGGATTACTAAATGAAGAGCAAGAACATAATGTTGAAGAGCAAATTTCTGCGCAGCAGAGTAGCGAGGCGAATCTTCGCACTTTTCGTCGCTTGCGCACTGGGCCCGATGGCCGTGCTCACTGGACTATCGTTCCTTCAGGTGTCTGACCAACTGCAAACACAGAACCGCCGTGAGTTGGAACAAGGCGCAAAATCTGTGGGGCAGGCCGTTTACGAGCGCCTCACAATTCTTGACTCGGAGTTGCAGGTAATATCTTTGCGTATCCGGCAAGGTGATCCCATGCCGCCATTGATCGACGGGTCACATTTTCAGGCAGTAACTTTGCGGAAGGACCAAAGCAACCAGGCAGTTGCGATAAAGGCCGCCGCAACCATTACTGCCGCCGAAAGAACCCACCTACTCTCCGGCAAACCCGTAATTCACCTGGATTCTTGTTCGATGAACAAGGGCACGACTTGCGTCGTAATAATGAAGATGATTGATCCCCATGACCTTGCATCCGGCATGATTATGGGAGAGGTCAACTCCAGCTATTTGTGGAGTGCGGATAGACTACCAGCCTATATAAATCTGAGTGTTATCAACTCTAAAAACGGCATTCTCTATAATTCCGATCCCGGCAAGATATCGGCCGCAATGATGCCAGTACAGCACGATCCATCAGGATTCTTCCAATGGAGGGGCCAAGGAAAAGTTTACGATGCCGCGTATCGGGACCTGTTTCTCAGAGCCGGATTTCTTGCCGATACCTGGACCATCATTTTAAGCCAGGATCACCAGAATGCCTTCGCACCCATACAGCGCTTCCGGAACACGTTTTTGTTAGTGACACTTCTGGCTATTTGGATTGTCGTTCTGTCCAGCCTGATTCAGATTCGCCGTACCATGGTGCCACTTGAAAAATTGAGCGCTGGTATGGCGCGGATTGTTGAGCAGAATTTTGCCGGACGTGTGGAGATCGCCAGTGGGGATGAATTCCAGGATTTAGCTGCATCATTCAATTCGATGTCGGGACGGCTTGGCAAACAATTCCAAACCTTGCGAGCTATTAACGACATTGACCAAGCGATCTTGTCTTCTTTAAATCGCGATTCTGTCGTGCACACAGCATTGTCCAGGATGGAAAATCTTCTGCCGTGCGACTGCTTTGCGATTGCCATTTTTCGACCGGCAGCATCGCAATCTGCTTCCGTTCAAATGACCATTCGTGAGCTGCATTCCGATTCGCAAAAAACATACACTGACCGAACTGCTGGAGCCAATGACTTGCAGCAGCTTCAGCAAGATCGCAGCATGCAGATTATGCTGGGATGCGATAGCACCCCTGAATATCTGCTGCCATTAAGAGACCTCGGCATGACATCCGTGTTCGCCTTTCCAGTTCTGCTCGATAACAGAGTTTTCGCCGCCCTGCTGTGCGGCCATTCGAAGTCAGCTCCCATGACGTTGGAGGACACTCAACATGCCCGCCAAGTCGCAGACCAGTTAGCGGTTGCCTTCTCGAATGTTCAACTGGTCGAAGCTTTGGAGCAACTTCACTGGGGAACCATCACAGCTCTGGCACGTGCCATTGACGCTAAGTCCACCTGGACAGCCGGACACTCGGAGCGCGTAACGCAACTCGCTTTGAAGATAGGCAACGCTATGGGTTTGTCATCGCGCGAAATCCAGACTATGCACCTGGGAGGTTTGTTGCATGACATCGGGAAAATCGGGACAGCTCCAGGAATTCTGGATAAGCCGGGAAAACTCGATCCCGAGGAGATGCGGCTCATGCGCGATCATGTCCGAATCGGTGTGCGCATCCTTGAACCTATTGCCGCTTTTACCGATGCCTTGCCTATCGTGGCCCAACATCACGAGTGGTTTAATGGCGGCGGTTACCCTGCGGGATTAGCAGGAGAGGAAATTACCCTTCCCGCGCGGATTTTTGCGGTCGCCGATTGCTACGATGCCATGGTCTCTGACCGTCCATATCGAAAAGGTCTTCCCCAGACACAAGTTGTAAACATGCTCAAAGAAAAGTCGGGCATTCAATTCGATCCGAAAGTAATCGAGGTCTTTATGCGACTCTTTGAAAAGGACGAGATAATCCATGTCTCTGAGGACGAGGCCAGGTTAGTCGGACAATCACTATGAGAGTTCGTGCATTGTGGCGCGGCAAGATGGGTGGGCAGTCGCGGCGGAAGCTGGTTCTGTTGATCCCGCTTCTGTTTTTTATAGGCTGCGATTGGGGGAAGCCACAGATCTTGCCCACGGAGATCACCGGCGTCTGGAAAACAGATGAACCTCGCTATCGCGGGCGATTTATCAAACTCGATCCCGACCAGATCACCTTCGGCTTGGGAGGTATTGCGCCGGATAAATCTGAGCACATCGAAAAACTCAAAATAGCATCGATCAATAATGCAATTGACTACTCCATCCGTCTTAGGGCGGCAGACGGAACGCCTGACTCGATCTTTCTCCGGTTTACTCGGCGAGATGGTGGGGAGTTGGGCATGAAAAATCAGCCTCAAGTTATCTGGAGGCGCAAAGCGGCGGTTGCCACAACATCGCCGGCTCAGATATCGCGAGGGGACACTCTGTCGCGCAGTGGAATACCCCGCGAGCACAAAACGGTTTACAAGATCGACTGCATACGGCCCAAGACTTGCCGCAGCTATTGAAATATTTCGTAGTCGCGGGGCGGATAATGAAATGAAAAACGATGCCGGGTGTCCCGCCCAAGAGTAACGTCGTTACGCATGGCTGAAGCCATGATCTTCCAAGACTGACGGGCGAGGACGCCCGTCGCTACATTGATTGATCTACTTATGGCGGTGGGGTGGGCGGCTGAGCGTTGCTCGGCGGACAGCCCCTTCGACTACGCTCAGGGTGGGCCCAGGGCAGCTGTCCCTACGTGAGCATGGACAGTCCGGAAATTAAGAGGCGTGGGCAAGAGTGTCCGCCCCACACGATTATTTAATTGAGGAGCTTTCATTTTCCTCTTGACATCTCCATTGCGTAACCGTACAGTTACGCATTATGCGTCACCGATCGGTTACATATCAGGAGCCGCGATTCCAGGAAGCCACCTTCCAGGCAGTCGCTGATCCGACGCGCCGCGCTGTTCTAGACCTCCTCCGCCGGGGCAGCCAGTCCGCCGGACAGATCGCCAGCGTTTTTCCGGTTTCCCGTCCGGCTATTTCCAAGCATCTCCGCCTCCTCCGTCGCGCGCATCTTGTCCGCGAGCACCGCGAAGGACGCAACCGCATTTACCAACTTAACCCGGAGCCTCTCCGCGCCGTCGATTCCTGGATCGAGCAATACCGAGTCTTCTGGGCGGCGAGCTTGAACAACTTGAAAGCATTCGTCGAAGCCGAGCACGCCCGCGAGACTGAAGAAGCCTCGCGCAAACCCAAACGAAATCCGTGACGGACCATGGCTCAACCGATCCGCACAAAAATAGAAAGGAAACTGAAATGACTAAACTAACCCGCACTCTGATTCTTGCTGTGATCGCGTTCGCCACAACCTGCGCTTTCGCCCAGACCAACGCTCAAAAAGCTTTCACCACTCTCAAGAACATGCCCGGCACTTGGGACGGCACCAGCCCTGAGGGGCCTGTGCAAGTCACGTTCAAAGTCACCGGCCGTGGCTCCTCGGTTATGAGCGAGATCCTCGGCAAAGATGACATGATCTCGATGTTTCATATGGACGGAGCCGACCGCCTTCTTCTGACGCACTACTGTGCTGTCGGAAACCAGCCGCGCATGCAGGCCAGTGTCTCGCCCGATGGCAAGACTCTTACATTTACCTACGTCGATGCGACCAATCTCGCCACGGCAGATGCCGGACACATGCAGCGCATGGTCCTGACCATGCTTGATGACAATCACCACACGGAAGAATGGGTGTTTGCTGACCATGGCAAGGAACATAAAATCATTTTCGATCTGCACCGCAAGGCATAGGTCATCGTAAGAGGAAGGCGTTATCCCTCGCCCGCATTTGCTCCGCACGGCGAGGGATGACGCGATCGGCTTAGCGACAATAAGGAACATCATGACTACAACCATTGTTACTCCAGATCAAGACGCCATCATCGCCGAAATTCAAATCTCTGCTCCGCCCGAGCGCGTTTTCAAAGCACTCAGCGATACAGGCGAGCTCCAGCGCTGGTTCACCAACAGCGAATGTCCGGTAAAGCTCTGGCAGATGGAGCCGCGGGTCGGCGGACGTTACTCCTACGCCAGCGAAAAGGTATCGACCGTCGTCAACGGTGTCAGCGAATTCAAATGCCACGGTGAAGTGGTCGAGTGTGATCCGCCCCGCGTTTTCGCCTATACCTGGATCGCCAACTGGCACGAAGATCCAAACAGTCGCACGCTGGTCCGTTGGGAACTCACGCCAAAACAAGGCGGCACACACGTCAAAGTCACGCATAGCGGACTCGCTTCGCTTCCGGCTGCGCGTAAGAATTACTCCGGCGGATGGCCCGGTGTGGTCGAGCAATTAAAAACATTTGTAGAAAGCTGAAACAAGAAGGTCAGTGGCTGTCAAATCAGGACTGAGCACCGCATGAGGGCCACTGACCGGGAAAATACGCCGATATCAGAGGAGAACGTTCATGGCCACCGCAACTATTACGCCTGATCAAAATGCCCTCATTGTCGAAATTTTTATCGCTGCACCGCCGGCTCGCGTTTTTCAGGCGATCAGTGATCCGCGCCAACTCCCGCGCTGGTGGGGACAAGATGGCCTTTACCATATCACCAAATCCACCATGGACGTCCGCCGTGGGGGCAAGTGGCGCAGCGATGGCGTCGGTGCCGATGGCAAATCCTTCTATGTCGAAGGCGAATACCTCGAAGTCGATCCTCCACGGCTTCTGGTTCACACCTGGGTGGGCAGCTATGACCCGACAAAAACTTTGGTGCGCTGGGAGCTCGAGCCGCAGACGGTAAATGCGCTGCATCGAGATGGTCCAAAGAAATCCGGCACCGGAACTCTTGTGCGAGTCAGGCAAGAAGGATTCGCCGGGAATCTCGATTCGGCCAAAGCACACGCCGAAGGCTGGAAGCGCGTCCTCGACTGGCTGGAAGAATTCGTTAAGCGCGATGAAAGTTCTACGGCGCCACGATAGGCGCTCTTCGATCCCCGGTGTTCACTGTGGTAAGTACGCTTTCGAAGAGTGAGCACAATGACCTCAGTCCAGCATGCCTGCCCTTGCGACGGCCCCAGCTTTCGATTTCGGTAGACACGTGTGGAATTAGGAAGCTCTCCCGCCCTGCGGGGAGGGGCTTCATACTTTTGTCTGTCCTATGATCGCAGCGCTAAAGCGCTGCGCCACCCAAAATCTTATATCCGACGCGCGTTTTACGGCATGGCTGAAGTCATGCGCCCACGAAACTGACGGGCGAGGACGCCCGTCGCTACATCGATTGATCTAATATTTAATAATGGCGAGTTGCCGAGCTTCGCTCGGCTGGACAGCCGAGGGCGGCTGTCCCTACGTGAGCATAATTAGTACGTGAGAGTTGCCGAGCTTCGCTCGGCTGGACAGCCCCTTCGACTACGCTCAGGGCGGGCTGAGGGCGGCTGTCCCTACGTGAGCATAATTAGTACGTGAGCATAACTAGTAAGAGGTCGAACATTGAAGTACATCGCTGTAACCACTGAAGCGGGGAGGGTTCTCGATCCGAGCACTGAGGATCAGAAAAGACAAATGAATTTGATCTTCTTCAAAGCTTCGAATCCGAGCTTTGCCAAACTGGACAGCCGCTTCGGCAAGCTAGGGGCTGTCCAGCGATAGACATTTAAATCTAAACTTCTCGGTTTTTCTACATTGTTTCCGCGCGTTTTCTTAGGAATGCCGGGACATCCAAATCCGACTGCTCGAAGTTGGCTATCATCGCGTGACGCATCGAATCCAGGGAAGGCTCCGATGGAACCACTTGCTGAACTACCGCTGACTCTTGCATCACCATTGGACGAGGCGGCTCGGGTTCAGATTCGATTTCCTTTTCGGGATCGTTCCTGCGAAAAAAATCGTCCTCTTCCCGCTCACGCGAAATGACAAATCCCGAGCTGGTTTCCTGGCGTCGGCGCGGACGGTCTCCTTCTTTGAAGCCGGTCGCGATGACGGTGATCTTGACGGAGTCTTTCATCTTTTCATCGAGCACAGCCCCGAAGATGATGTTGGCATCGTCGTCAGCGGCGTTCTGAATAATGCTGCAAGCCTCTTGTACTTCGGAGAGTTTTAGCGACGCCGAACCAGTGATGTTGATCAGAATGCCGCGGGCACCATCAATGGCTCCGGCCTCGAGCAGCGGCGAAGCGATGGCTTTTTGCGCGGCATCGGTGGCACGCCGTGTCCCGCTGGCGCTGGCCGTACCCATCACCGCATAGCCCATGCGAGCCATGATAGCTTTCACGTCGGCGAAGTCACGGTTGATGATCCCCGGAATGGTGATGATGTCGGAGATGCCTTGCACACCTTGGCGAAGAATGTCGTCGGCGACACGGAATGACTCGAAGAAGCCGGCATCTTGCGCAACTGCCAGAAGCTTTTCATTTGGGATGACGATTGTGGTGTCGACGGAGTCCATTAAATCGGAGATGCCGCGTTCCGCCTGGGCCATGCGGCGTTTGCCTTCGAAGCCGAATGGTTTGGTCACGACAGCTACAGTAAGCGCGCCCATTTCGCTGGCAAGCGAAGCGATGATGGGGGCGGCACCCGTGCCGGTTCCTCCACCAAGGCCGGTGGTAACGAACACCATGTCGGCGCCTTCAAGAGCCTCGATTATTTTTTCGGAGTCTTCGAGGGCGGCTTTGCGTCCTACTTCTGGGTTCGCGCCTGCGCCCAAGCCATTGGTGAGTTTTACGCCAAGCTGGATTTTCATGGGAGCGCGCGACATGCGAAGCGCTTGCAAGTCGGTGTTGGCGACCACGAACTCGATGCCCTCCATGCCGGCATCGATCATGCGATTAACGGCGTTGCCACCGCCGCCGCCGACTCCGATGACTTTGATTTTGGCGTCGTTGCGGGCTTCTTCGTTAAAGCTGATGCGAATATCGTTTTCATTTTTCATTATGTCACCTATAAAAACTGCCGGTTTGATCTTTCGTTAATGCCTTGGCCGTTTGAATCCCGGTCGTTTATTTGCGTTCTCGTGCATCCTCCCACTTATCTCTTGGTACAATTCCTGCCTATCACCCGTACAGCAGATTCCTCGGGACTAAAGTCCGCTCGGAATGACAAAAAAGAGATTCAAATAAAGAAGAGATTCAAATTACGGATCACTTCTTTCAGGTTGCAAAGCGTTGTTGCATGTGACGAAGTCTCTTTCAAGTTACGCACCCTTTTTTGCAAACAGCGCCATGAACCTTGAACTCCAGCGCTCGTCTTGAACTCCTCTTGCTATTCGCGCTCTGTGCCCGTAAAACGCCATCCCCAAAATTGTCGCGTACTCTGGTTCAGCCAGCGTGGATGGCATCTTTGATAATGGCGTAGGCCAAGATGAACGAATCGGACGGCGCAGCACGGAATCTGCGACGTCCAAGATCCCTGGCATACGGGAGCCACCTCCGCTGAGGACTATCCCGCCCATACAGAGTTCCAGCATTCCTGCGTGGCGCAAATTATCGCGCAGCATCTCGAAGAGTTCGCGTGCACGCGGCTCAAGGATTTCTCCAACCATGCGTTGCGAGATCAGACGAGACGGCCGGTCTCCGACGGACGGCACTTCGACTTCGTTGCCTTCCGGAATCAGCGTGACGATTACGTTTCCATAGAGCTTTTTTATTTTTTCGGCTTCCGCTACTGGCGTACATAGGCCTACGGAAAGATCGCTAGTGAAATGATCCCCTCCGATCGGAATCACAGCGGTGTGCGCCACGGCACCTTCCTGGAAAACGATCAGGCTGCTTGAGCCTGCCCCGATATCGACGAGGCAGACGCCAAGTTCGCGTTCATCGGATCGAAGCACCGCATCCGCACAAGCGAGAGGTTCGAAGACTGTGTCATCCACATGCACTCCGGCGCGGTTCACAGCACTCACGACATTCTGAGTCGCACTTGCCGCCGCGGTGACCATGTGGACGCGAACTTCCAAGCGGGTCGCCATCATGCCCAGTGGATCATGGACTCCGCTTTGTTCGTCGAGGATAAATTCTTGCGGGAGCAGATGCAGGATTTCGCGGTCACTCGGCATCGGAATTCCACGAGCCTTATCTACCGCCATCTTTATTTCTTCGCGAGCAATTTCACGAGAACGCGTTCCAAAGCTAAGACCGCCATGAGTATTTACTCCGCGTACATGAGGTCCGGAGACTCCGAGCAATGCGTGCTCTATGGGTCCACCGCAGGAGTCCTCCGCTTGCTCAACGGCTTTTTGGATTGACGCGACTGCTTTGTCCAGATCTGTAATTACGCCCTTGCGCGAGCCGCGAGAGTCTGCGACTCCGTGGCCGCGATAACGCAGGCCGCTGTCGGTGATCTCGGCGACCAGCACGCAGGTCTTGGCGCTGCCTACGTCAATCACGTTAATGAGATGTTGGTACTGATTTGCCATTGCTTATGGATTCTCGCTCCCGGAATCTTGTGACGCTTTGCGTATCGCCGGACTGGGCTTCTTCTTCGCTGCTTCGCTTAGAGGAGCCGGTTTGGTTGTGGTATTAGAGCTGTGCGCAATCGCAGCTTTCGCTTTAACTTTTTTCAAAGCAGGTTTGCGATGCGTTGCCACAACTTTCTTTTTTGCAACAGGCTTACGAGCCGTGGGTTTAACTGCCACACGCTTTGTCATTGCAGCATTGGTGGTAGCCGGTTTGACTTGTGCGTTATGAGCCGGGATCCGCTTATCTGGGCTGGTTGAAGCTGTTTGCTCTAACGCTCTGCCTTGTGATGATTTTGCTGCCGCCGATTTAGCCTGAGGCGTTAATGGAATACTTTTTTGAGGGACTGCTTCCCGATGGATCACTTCGCGATGAATCAGCGCGGCAGGTTTCACTCCCGCAGCCATGGCCGCTCTGGTAGCTGCTGGGGATAACACTGCTTGTTTCGTCGTCCCCGGGATATCAGGATTCACAATGATTTGACGATCATATCGAAGATCAACAGACTCAAGTTTGTCGAATTGCTGGCGCCACTCCTGCGCATGGGCCTCGTAGGTCTTATAGCGTTCCAGAAAATCTGACGATCCCAAATGAATCAGCACTTCGCCTTGTGGATTATTGGCAAGAACTTTTACATCATCTGAGTCGGAGAGATCGACTTCACTAAGTTCCTGCGAATAATGCGCGCCACCAGAGTCGAGTTGGGCAATCAGATCGTTATAAATCTTCATGCGCGCATTACGTGTGGAGAGCGGCTCGCCCGGATTCATGCCCAGAATCACCGGGAAGGAGTACTTCTTCTTGCTCGCCGGTAATTCCATGAGCGTTCCAGCGCCATCAATCAGCAGGATTTTGGAACCCACACGGGCGAAAGCCACGGGCGTGCGTTCCTGAATTTCTATTTCCAGGCGATTGGGAACAAACCGCATTACGCTGGCCGAGGCGACCCAGGGAATTTGCTCAAGCTGTTTTTTTCGTTGGTCGAGGGGAATGAAGAAGATGTTGCGGCCGATGTCTCCGCCCATTACTTCCATAATCTGCGAACGGGTCACGTTCTGCAGACCGGCGATTCCAATGTCGTCGCTCGATTCCACGCGAAAACGCCATGAGCGCTCGCCGTAATGATAAAGAGCACCGACCAAGGTTCCGCAAAGAACCACGATGGTTGTGGCAACCGCAGCCCACGCTAAACGAGTGGCAGTTTTTTTCGGGAGCGATCCGCGGCGGACAGATACACGCTTTTGTCCGCGCAGGAATGGCGATTCCTGTTCTACGTCCAAGTCGAGCATACGCGCGTCGTCTAAATCTTCCGCGACGGGCGGACGTACGGGCTCGTCAGACTGTAGAAACAACTCGTCCTGCGAGATGGTGGAACCAGTTTTCCGCGCCATCAACCAGGTCAGTTGTCGTCAGTGAATCGCTGAGCAAAATTAATATAACTTTATTTTGTGAGAACAGGTAGATAAATTGGCAGTTTTGCACAGAATATTGCAGAAGGAACAATAGTGATGACGGGCGGACCGCTCGTCAGCGCTTTCGGCTTGCTTTCGCAATACTTTCGATTTGCTGTAGATGGTTTACATCGTGGCCAGCAAACATGCGTACGATTTGCGTGATCGTCTCTTTGCCGCGTTCTTGATGCATGCCGTAATTTTTCCACAGGCTTTTTGGAATTGCCTTCAGCAGCGCTATGTTGTTCTCCCGCAACATGCGGAAGGTTTCGAGAGAAACTTTGGGATCACGGCGCGAGTAGCTGAAAGTTTTGGCCCAGACGTCTTGATCATAAGCTTGAATTGTATTGCCGCTGCTACCTAAGACCGAGCGCAGGCGCCAGCTTCCCACAAGTTCGGTATCCGCTAAATGAGCGAGGATTTCGCCGATGGACCACTTCTCCGGCAAAGGCCGCTTCAATAATTGTTTTTTGCTGAGCGGCTTTATGAGTTTCCGCAGCCTCTTAGGAGTTTCCCGCTGCACCCGAAGTGGGTCTTTACTATCTAAATGTCCAAGAATGCGGTCCATATACTGCTGCGCGGTTTCTTGCATGGTGTCCTTCTGGTAGCAGTCAGATTATAGAGAGCTTGCGTATATTGGAGCACAAGCTTTGTACTCTGGACGCAAATAATTTTGATCTGCAACGAATAAAAATGCCCTTCTCTCTTGGCGAAGAGACAAGGGCGGAGTACCGGAAACATAACGATTACAACGAATTGTCGTCCACTATGATTCGAGGAACGGTAACGTTCACTTTGGGAACATTTATTACGACATTATGCATTGGACTGACGAACCTAATACGCTGCGCTTGTTCCATGGCCACGAATCGCGCCCGGTTTGCTTCTAAACGCGCGAAATCGGCTTGACGGCGGGCCATCATAGACTGCATGCACGCCAATTTTTGCTGCACACGAGCCATATCGGCCTGACCTCGATCGATGCGAGCCTCGCCTAATTCCATGGGCAGCTCTGCCTTTGCGAGGAGCCGATCCGTCTGACCGGAAACTCTGTCCACTACACACGCCAATCGGCTCCCAACTCTACTGGTCCAATCAAAATGGCTGTCGAACCGGGTGTGGCTGAAACCAAATACCATGACAACTGCTGCGATCCAATAAATTGCCTTTTCTGAGACCATAATTCGCTCCAATTGCTGCTAACACGAAATTAGACGGAAGGGACGGAAATCGGTTAGCTGTGTCCGCTTTGAACAAGTACGTATTACTGATCTGTCCGGTTCCATTCTGGGATGGAATCTAAGTTATCAGAGTGGCGGAAGAGAGTTCTTTTCAAAAAACCGCCAAGCCTCTCTATTTACACGCTCTGAAACGTCCCAATAGTTGTGGTCATGGTCTTTGATTTCAACGTAATCCAGGGGAAATCCCTCTTTTGACAGAAGATCACGGGTACGGCGTGCTTCGCTAATTGTGGAAAACTGGTCGTGGTCTCCAATGTAGATGGCGATGGGGGTTTTACGTTCGGCCTTCTTTACAATCCAGTAATAATCCTGGTTGATCACCATACCGTGCACTGCGACTGCGGCAAAATATTGCGACTCGAACATTGCGGCATCGAATGCAAGATACCCGCCCATGGAATTCCCAAAGACATAGACGCGTTTGGGATCAATTCTCGCTTGCTGTCTGGCATCTTCGACAATGCAACGAAATACTTTAGGAGCCAGAGTTTCGAATTTAAGATCTCTGGGAAGTCCCGGCGCGATCAGAATTAAATGCTCTTGACGGGCTAAGTTCTTCCAGGGATCGATCATGTCGATGGGTTGTCCTCCAGCTCCGTGCAAGAGCATGATCGCAGGAGATGGCGAACTTTCGGACGATCCGAGCAACAGGTAATGATAGCCGCCGCCTTCACACTGAACGGCTTTAGAAACCACCTCGGATGCTGGAGAACAAATCACCAGAAGTACAACCGAGGCAAAAATCGAGGTTAAATTCATGAGTGAGTCATCCGGCTCGCAAGGAGCCGGTCCTCGCTTGGATCTTTTCCAGAATCATGGGACCGAGTTGCGAGATGCTGCCTGCTCCCAGAGTCAGAATCATGTCTCCTGATTCAGCGATGGCCGCAGCCGAGCTTACCGCGTCCTCAAAAGAGCTCACATGGGCGGCTACGGGATGCCCTTTTCTAGAAATATTTTGGGCGAGCACTTCGCTGGTAATGCCTTCGATCGGCAATTCACTGGCAGCGTAGATATCCAAGATGAATAAAGAGTCCGCATTCTCGAACGCGGTCGTAAACTCATCCATCAGCAATTGGGTGCGAGTGTAGCGATGCGGCTGGAATATCACATGGATTTTGCGGTACCCGCATTGGCGGGCAGCCGCGAGGGTGGCGCGAATTTCCGTGGGATGATGACCGTAGTCGTCTATCACAGCAATCCCATCAACCATACCGCGGAGCTGGAATCTGCGGTCAACTCCCCTGAAGCTCGAAAGAGCGCTACGAATTTCGTCGGGCTTGATTTCAAGACCGATGCCCACGGCAATGGCGGCGGTGGCGTTTAAAATATTGTGCGCTCCAGGCACATGCAGGGTGAATTCACCTAAGTTGGTTCCTCGATAGGCAACTTCAAAGCGACTGGTTGGCTGATTATCGATTGCAGCTTCCGGAAGCTTGGCCAGCTTAATGCGAAAGTCGGAGTCTTTTCGCGTACCGTATGTGACCATGCGCCGTCGAACCAGTTTAAATAAACGACGGAGCGGAGCATCGTCATTGCAGGCCACAACCATGCCGTAAAAAGGCACGCGATCCATAAATTCGAGAAAGGCTCGCTTCACATCGCCCATGTTGCGGTAACAATCCATGTGCTCGCGGTCGATGTTCGTTATTACCGCAAGGATGGGAGACAATTTCAAAAATGACCGGTCACTTTCGTCGGCTTCTGCAACCAGATAGTGGGATTTTCCCAAGCGCGCGTTTGAGCCCATTGCGTCGACGCGTCCGCCGACAACTACGGTTGGATCAAGGCTTCCCGCCGCGAGAACCGCTGCAATCATTGACGTAGTTGTGGTCTTGCCATGCATTCCGGCGATGGCAATTCCGTACTTGAGCCGCATCAACTCGGCGAGCATTTCCGCACGCTGGATTACTGGAATGTGAAGTTGACGAGCTTCGGCAACTTCGGAGTTATGAGGCGGAATTGCAGAACTGGTCACTACGACTTCCGCACCGGAGACGTTCTCTTCGCGGTGACCTTCAAAGATGATAGCGCCTAAACTCGCAAGCCGCTGAGTCGCAGAAGAATTCTTGAGATCAGAACCGGAAACTTTGTAGCCGAGTGTGAGAAGGACCTCGGCAATACCGCTCATGCCGATGCCCCCGATGCCCACGAAATGGATACGTTGAATCTTGGTGAACATTTAAATCAGTTGCAAACCTTCTTGCCGCGGATTTCGCAGAATCGCGCGGATCAGCATTATGTCGCTGTCGCATTTTACTTTATATGTGCGGTCGATTGTCGGAAAGCTGTGGAGAGATGCGGACTCAATATAGAAAAGGCAGGGGTCCTTCGACTCGTCATCTCTTCGTAAACGAAGAGATGAAATCGCTCAGGATGACGGTTGATTCGCTAAACGCATTGCCATCTTTGCTATGTCCCTTGCGGCATTGGGGTGGGATAGCTTTTTCGCCGCTTCTTCCATTTTGTTGAGCCGTAGCCGGTCAGATAACAAAGAGCTTACTGTTTCGACAAAACTTTCAGGGCTAAGTTTTGATTCTTCGAGCATCACGGCTGCTCCAGCTCTTTCCAACGCTTCTGCATTGCGCTTTTGATGATCGTCGGCTGCACGCGGAAATGGGACAAAAATCGCCGGCTTCCCGGCTGCGGTAATTTCAGCCACAGTGCCGGCTCCAGATCGGCAGAGCACCAGGTCGGCATGCGCGAAAAAGCTCGGCATGTTATCGATGAAGCGATGGACTTCAACCCAATCGCCTAGTGCGGAGTAGGCAACTTCGGCATCGTTAAAGTCACGCTCTCCTGTCTGGTGAATGATGTGAATATTGGGGATTCTCGCGCGCAGCGCCGCAACCGAGTGCCTCACAACTTCATTAATGGCGTGGGCGCCTTGGCTGCCACCGAAAACAAGCAGAGTCGGTCGCCCGTCTTCGGCTTTCTGGGGCATCTCAAAGAAAGCCTGACGCACTGGTACTCCCGTGACTTTGCAACGCTGAAAATAGTGCCCAGTTTCTTCGAAGTGAACGGCTGCTCCTGAAACCCAACGGGCGACTAATCGATTCGCGAAGCCAGGAACATAGTTAGGTTCAAACACGAGGGTTGGAAGGCGGCTCAAAATTGCAGCCATCATCACCGGGCCCGAGGCATAGCCGCCGACTCCGATAACGATATCGGGACGAAATTCGGAGAGGATGCGACGGGAATCGAGCACCGACCTGGGTAGATCCGAAAATGTTTTCAGGCGCGTTTTTAAACTTACCTTATTAAGCGCACCAATACGGATGAGGCGCAAAGGAAATCCTGCGGCGGGGACAAGGCGGTTCTCCATGCCGCGAGCGGTTCCCACGAAAATCACTTCAGCATCGCAAAGCTTTTTTAATTCCTGGGCAATGGCTAGGGCGGGTATTACATGGCCTCCAGTACCGCCTCCTGCAAGAATTGCGCGCATGATTTGAATATAAATGGAGGCTGGTGCGGAGTGGTTGACACTTTGGCTGCATAGAGCGAGAGATGGTGCGGGGAAAAAAGCAGGTCCTTCGACTGGCAGATAATTCGTAAACGAATCATCCGACGGCGCTCAGGATGACAAAGTATTTAGAAATAGAAGACAGAATCCTGGTCGACTTAAATAACCAGATAACGGGCCCGGTCGACACGTATTGGCTTACTCGGCGTGCTTGGTTATGTTCAGCAAAACCCCGACGCATGCGAGAGTCACAAAAAGCGACGATCCGCCATAAGAGATGAAGGGCAATGGGATTCCTTTTGTCGGCATCAGGCCGAGTACCACGCTGATGTTGATGAATGCTTGCACCACAACCATGCTGGTGATTCCGACAGCAAGAAAACGTCCGAACATGTCTTGTGTTCGCATGGCCGTGCGGATCCCACGCCATAGAAAAATTGCGAACAGTATGACGATAATTATTGCCCCCACCAGGCCGAGTTCCTCTGAGATTACGGAGAAGATGAAGTCTGTGTGCGGCTCGGGAAGATAGAACAACTTCTGCTTCCCTTCCATGAGGCCAACTCCGGTAACTCCACCAGTGCTTACCGCTATGAGCGATTGAATGATGTGGAAGCCTCGTCCCTGAGGATCGGAATACGGATTTAAGAAGGCCAGAATTCGATCACGACGATAGGCTACGTGGAAAATCAAGAAATATAGGGGCAGGATCGAAGCGGCAAACGCATAGCCGAGGTACTTGAGTTCGAGGCCAGCAACAAACAGGACACACGCGGTTATGGCGGCGCAAGCTATGGCCGTGCCAAGGTCTGGCTGAAAGACGATGAGCCCGATGAACACCATTGTCGGCACAATGGCCGGGAGCAGCGTGTTCCGCCAATCGTCCATAGTCTTGGTGCGGCTCTCGAGGAAGAATGCGAGAAATAAGATGAGAGCCGGCTTGGCCATTTCCGAGGGCTGAAAAGAAAAGCCGCCGAAGTGTATCCAGCGATGCGTGTTATGAGCTCGTCCGAGAAGGAAAACCGACATCAACATCAACGTCGTGATGCCAAGCAACGAATAGACCACCGCCGGATGTTTGAAACGGCTGTAATCGACTTTCATCGCAACGACCATGGCAACTATGCCAGCGGCTGCCCATCCTAGCTGGCGCAAGAGGAAGAAATATCCGGAGCTGTAGCGTTCTTTGGCCATGACTGCGGAGGCGCTGAACACCATCACCAGGCCAACAAAGACTAATAATAAGGTGACGATGAAGAGCCAACGATCGACGCTGATGCGCTTTGCCATGGGAGATTTCATTTCATCACGGAGGCGCGGAGACACGGAAGAGATTCAGTTGTGAATTTGTGTGGAGATTTGACTAAGTTGGTTCAGAGAGAAAAGCAGATTCCTCGGAGCTGAAACTCGCGCGGAATGACAAAAATAAAGAATTAGGGCTCTGCTGTTTGCACTAAGCCGCGGACTACTTCTTTAAAAACTTTTCCTCGATGTTCATAGTTTTGGAATTGGTCGAAACTGGCGCAGGCTGGGGCAAGCAGGACTATATCTCCGGGTTGGGCCGAAGTGGCTGCGCTCTTGACTGCTTTCTCCATAGTTTCGGAGTGGACGATTTCCGTCGCATTTTTTATTTGGGATTCGATCTTCTCGGCAGCTGCGCCGATTGTGTAAACACGCTTCACTCTATCCCGCAGCGAATCATTGAGCAACGTGTAATCGCTGCCTTTGTCTTTCCCCCCCAGGATCAAATGGATGTTGGCAGGAAAGGACTCCAGGGCTTTGATGGTCGCGTCCACATTGGTGGCTTTGGAGTCGTTGTAATATTCGACTCCGTTAATGGATGCGACGTACTCGAGGCGGTGCTCAACCGCTTTGAAGTTCCGGATTGCTTCGCGAATGCGCTCCGGCTGGCAGCCTACGAGGATGCTGACACACACTGCGGCAAGGACATTCTCCACATTGTGCGCTCCCTTGAGCGGGATCTCGGAGACTGGCATGATGACTTGCGTTTTCTCGGAACGACGGAAAACAACTTGATTATTGTTGACGTAAGCTCCTTGTGCAATTTCTTTATCGCGGCTGAAGCGGAAAATTTGTGCGCGAATTCGATTAGCTAATGCTTCGGAGGCAGGATCATCGGCATTTAAAACTGCGAAATCGTTCGACTGCTGATTTTCGAAGATGCGCGCTTTCGCGTCCACGTAAGCGGAGAAAGTTCGATGACGATCCAGGTGATCGGGAGTGATGTTGAGAATGACGGCAACTTTGGGACGGAAAGTCTGGATCGTCTCAAGCTGAAAGCTGGAAACTTCAAGAACAGTGAAGCTTTCCCGAGTGGCCTGCTCGATCAGCGAAATAGCAGGAGTGCCGATGTTGCCTCCTACGAGAGCTGGAAATCCGCTTGCAGTAAGAATCTCGCCAACCAAAGTTGTCGTGGTCGTTTTTCCATTCGATCCAGTAATGGCCACGATAGGACCGGACAGGAACTGGGCGGCAAGTTCGATTTCTCCAATTACAGGTTCACCAAGCGTACGCGCCTGGACCAGCGGCGGAGCATTTACGGGAACACCTGGACTCACAACGATTAAATCTTGTCCTTGAAAGGTGCGTTCCCCATGCCCCCCGGTTTCGACAGTAATCCCCTGATCGAGCAATAGTGGAATTTCATTGTCCAGTTGATCGGGAGGTTTGGCATCAGAAACAGTGACGCGAGCGCCGCGTGCTTTCAAAAACAGAGCGGAAGCCACGCCAGACTTGCCGAGTCCGACGACTAGCACGCGTTTGTTGTTAAGGTCCATTTGAAACGTTCACCACGGAGGACATGGAGGACACAGAAATACCATAAAAAACAAAGAACAAACACAAGTCAATCTCTAAGCCAAAATCGCATCTGAAATAAGTGCTTTGTCTTGCTCCGTGTTTCAGTGCCTCCGTGGTGAATTATCTTAGCTTTAATGTGGTCAGCGCGAATAATGCAAATATCAGCGATGAGATCCAGAAGCGCACTATTATTTTCGACTCTGACCATCCCAGCAGCTCAAAGTGATGGTGTATTGGAGCCATTTTGAAAATGCGTTTCTTGCGCAGCTTGTACGATCCGACTTGCAGAATTACCGACAGTGCTTCAATAACGAAGATGCCACCGACAAACGGTAGCAGCAACTCCTGCTTGATCATCACTGCGACGGTTCCTATTGCGCCCCCCAGGGCGAGCGATCCTACGTCGCCCATGAAGACTTCCGCAGGATGGGCGTTGTACCAGAGAAAACCGATCGAGGCTCCGACCATAGCTCCGCAAAAAATTGTGAGCTCGCCGACTTGCGGCATACGCTGCAACTCGAGATATGCTGCGAAAGTGGCGTGCCCGCTTAGATACGTGAGCACGGTAAGCGCTCCAGCAGCGATTACGGTACATCCAATTGCAAGCCCATCCAAACCATCGGTCAGATTCACCGCGTTACTCGATCCGACTATCACGATTACAACGAATGCGATAAAAGGCAGAAACGCCAAAGGCCAGAGATCCGGATGCGATATCAGCGATTCGATTACCAGGTCTGGGCGAAACTGTTTGGCAAACGGGACCATCAGCTTGGTCGAATAAAGACCGCGTGTCTGCATGGCTATTAGCGTTACCGCGATCAGAACACTGGCCAGAACTTGTAGGCCGGACTTGGCTTTTGACGTTAATCCGAGGTTACGGCGATTCACGACTTTGAGGTAATCGTCCGTAAAGCCAATGGCAGCAAATGCACATGTGGCTACAACCGCAATCCACACAAAGCGGTTGCTAAGATCGGCCCATAATAAGGTAGGGATAATGACAGAGATAACGATTAGCAGCCCACCCATAGTGGGAGTGCCGGCTTTTTTCTGATGAGCTTGCGGACCTTCTTCACGGATATATTGACTGATCTGGAATTCACGCAAGCGGTTGATAACGAGTGGACCAACGATCAAACCAGTAAAAAGCGCGGTGAGACTAGCGAATGCAGTGCGGAACGTAAGATATCGAAAAATACGAAACGGCGGAAAATAATGAAAAAGCTTTACGTACAGCAGCCAATAAAGCAATCAGCCTCCTAAGGCTTCAATACTGTCGTTAGTCTTCGCTCATTCGCCCGTTCGCCTAACTTTTCTGAGCGGACACTTGCGTTTGGGGTTGCAATAGCCATTTTTCCAAAGCCCGTTCCAGCTTCACTCCCCGCGATGCTTTCAGGAGCACTACATCTCCTTCACGCGCTTCGCGGATCAGCCATTCACCCGCTTCTTCCGGTGTTGCCACAAATTCGGCGCGAATGCCTGATTCTTTTGCAACTTCGACCATTGGCTCCGCCAATCCTCGCACACCGAGCAAGATGTCAACCTTCTTTTCAGCAACGTGACGACCCGATTGCCGATGCATCTCCTCCGCGGATGGTCCGAGTTCGAGCATTTCGCCAGCGACCACAATGCGCCTTACTGCTGGAGTGGTTGCTAGTGCGTCGACCATGGCGTCCAGAGCTTTCGGATTTGAATTGTAACAATCGTTTATGGCCGTAATGTTACCCACCTTGACGACCTGTCCGCGCTTGTCGGCGGGATTGATGGTCGCGAGCGCCGCGACAGCCTTTGAGGGTGTTAGACCACGTTCGACTGCCACCGCAACTGCGGCCAATGCATTGTAGACATTGTGTGCGCCAAGTAGAGGCAGGGTGGCTTTTTCGCGGTATTCGCCCATGATTACATCAAATTTTGATCCCAGAACACCCTGCGATTGAAGATTTTCAGCTCGCACATCGGCTGTTGGACGAAAACCGTAAGTGATCACTTTGCCATGAAAATCACGCCCAAATTGTGAAACATACTCGTCGTCAGCATTGAGAACCGCTGTGCCATTCGTGGGTAACGATTCGATCAGTTCATATTTGGCTCGCGCGATGTCAGCGATTGAGTTGAAATATTCCAGGTGAACTGGCGCGACATTCGTTACGACTCCAATTTCGGGTTGAGCAATTTTCGCCAGTGCTGCAATTTCGCCAGTGTGCGACATTCCCATCTCGATTACCGCAATGTCGTGCTCAGGCTCGATTTTTAGGAGCATCAACGGCAGTCCGAAATGGTTATTGAAATTACCTTCAGACTTGAGCACGCGAAACTTAGTCGTAAGCACGTGAGCGATCGCTTCTTTGGTTGTTGTTTTACCG
>Ga0070741_10000529_pt1 | contig 136028 bp, 138 predicted proteins | sample Coa_R1_4_FD_66440 | JGI IMG/M metagenome (GOLD analysis project Ga0070741, IMG submission 66440) | Surface soil microbial communities from Centralia Pennsylvania, which are recovering from an underground coalmine fire - Coalmine... | ecosystem: Environmental > Terrestrial > Soil >... | reverse complement strand
GGATCGGGCACGAAGTAGCCCCGGTGGTACACCAAAGCGACGCTCGCTCCGTCCGCCGCATAGTTGGATTTCATCACCTCGAGCACGCGCCGATCCTTCGTCGCCTCCTTGTCCTCGGACTTCGGGCGGCGGAGGTAGAGGCGACTGCGCACCGAATTGCTCCAGGCCGTCGAGAAACCGCCGCCATCGCCGGATTGCATCCCGGCGGCGCTCGGGTGCGCGAGGAGCAGCACCGCCGTACCGTGGCGCACGCAAAGGCCTCCGAGCGCCACCTTGAGGAATTGCCGCACCTGAGGTGTGCTCACGAAGTCACCGCCGAAGACATCGGCCGCTGTGTCGACGATCGTGAGCCGTGGTTTGAGCGTTGCGACCGTCGCATCGAGCTCGCGGTAGAACTGCGTCGTGACGATTTGCTCACGGTTGAATGTACAGAGCAGGTTGTCGAGGCCGTCCCGGCTCGTCATGTGCAGCCGCTCGAGCGACTCCAACGCGATCTCCTCCCCCGCGCAGGCAGCTCGAGCCCGCCGTTCGAGCTCCTCCTGTTCGTCCTCGCAGAAAATTCCGAGCACCAGGCCGCCGCTCACCGTTCGCCCGAAAATCGGTCGATTCATCGAGACGTGTACGCCGAGCTGCACTGCGAGCAGCGTCTTGCCGAGGCCGCCGTTGCCAAGCATCGAGGTCACGCGGCCTGCGGGAATCAGTCCGTCGATGATCCAGTCGCGAGGCACGGGCTCAGGTCGCGAGGCCCAGGCCGAGGCCGCCTCGATCTCGAGCGGCTTCGCGATGTCTTGCGCGGCGCCGCCTCCCCGCAGCCGTACGAGCTCGCGCTCGAGCGCGCTCTGCAGTTCCTCGGGCCGGCCCGGCTCGGAGGCGTATTGAAGTAGCCGCCGCCGTGTCGCCTGCGCCCGCACATGATCGAAGTAGATGCGAACGTTCGCCGCGGTGGGCGTCTCGTGCGCGAGCTTTCTCAAGTAGGCCGCACCGCCCGCTTCCTCGAGCTTGCCAGCCTGGTTGAGTCGCTCCGCGACGATGACCGGATCAGGAAGCGCCTCAAGCGCGACGCTCGCGATCGCCGCCGCAATTAGACGATGGTCAGGTCGATAGAAGTCATCCGCCTGCAGGCTCTCGGCAATCTCACGACAGGCGCTCGGATCGAGCAGGATGCTGCCGAGCGTGGCCTGTTCGGCATCGAGGGAGTGCGGAGGCTCGAGTGCCGTCGCGCCGTTTCCGTTTGTCACTTGAGTTCCCGACGCGCCGCTTCTGCCGCCCTGAGATGACGGCCGAGGCGCGCCCACGCCTCGCAATCACAAGGCGAATAGCTGCCGCAGGTGAGACACTGCCTGCCCGGTGGCGGTCGACGGGGGTTGAGGGGTATGATTCGGCCGTTCCCGTTGTTATCCCGCCCACCCGAGGTCGCCGGCAAGTGACCCTCGGGTGTGGCGCTTTTCGCGCCCACGTTCAGGTCATGGCCTGAGTGCGCTCAGCGCTGCGCTGCTCGAGCCAGACGCGAATCTCATCTTCACGCCAGCGAGAGGCCCGCTTGGAGACCTTGAGGAGTTGAGGGAAGCGACCGGCGCGACCAAGTCGGTAAACCGTGTCGCGGGAAAGGCCAGTGAGTGCGAGTACCTGGGGTAGTCGAAGCAGTCTCGGGGTTTCTGCCTGCATGTTCGTCGCTCCTCGTCTGGCGACATCGCCTGAAGGACGAGGAGGGACGTTAGGCCCGGTTATTTTTTGGGAGTATCTTCGGAATATTCCGGCGTGCGCCTTCCGCGCCGTTTGTCCGATTCGAGCTTGCGCAGGCCCATGCGGGCGTAAGGCTCAATGTAGGTATTAACCAGGTTTTCCAGTTCCCGCAGCGCCAGCAGGGCGCAGTGCGCCGTCTGCACGATCTCCCCGCGCTCGGCCGCCTCGGCGATCGCGCGGCACCAGCCAGCAAGATGGACCACGGAGTTCCCTTCGTGGCTTTCCGCGTACTCACGCAGCTGCCGTGCGATCTCCGAGACGCTGAGAGAAGACCGCCATGCCTGGTCGTAGCCATCAGACAACTGCGCCGGCGCACGCTTCACGCGGCGCCATTCGTTCCGCGGACGCCCGCGGGCGCCCTTTGACAATTTGCTCACGGCTTCGTCGCCTTGAGCCGCTCGAGATAGTCCGCCCAGGCCTGCATCATCTTGCGCCGCTCGTCGAGTCGTTGAGCTCTGTTGTAGGCGGCGCGCACTTTGTTGCGCTCCTGGTGGGCGAGCTGCAGCTCGATGAGATCGGGATGCCAGCCCTGCTCATTGAGCAGTGTCGAGGCGATCGTCCGAAAGCCGTGCCAGGTCATTTGCTCGCCGCTGTAGCCCATGCGGCGCAGCGCAGCTGTCAGAGCAACTTCAGACAGGGGCCGGTTCGGGTCGCGGAGATTTGGGAAAACCATGCCATTCGGCCCGGTGATCGGCTGGAGATCGCGAAGGAGGGCAACAGCCTGGCGTGCCAGCGGTACGACATGGTATTCCCGCATCTTCATGCGCTCGGCGGGGATCCGCCACTCTGGCTCATCGCCCTCGAGCCGCAGTTCCTCCCACCGCGCCGCACGCAACTCGCCCGGGCGGACGAACAGGAGCGGCGCGAGCTTCAGCGCATATTCAACGGCCGGCTGGCCGCTGTAGGCGTCGATCGCGCGCAAGAGCTCGCCGACCAAGGCAGGCTCAGTGACCGCCGCATGATTCGTCACCTTGATCGGAGTCAGCGCTCCTCGCAGGTCCGCGGTGACATCGCGCTCGGCGCGGCCCGTCGCGATCGCATAGCGGAGCACCTGTCCGATCCGCTGCTTCGTCCGATGCGCCGTCTCATGCTTGCCGCGGGCCTCGAGCCGGCGCACGAGGTCGAGCACTTCAGGAGCCGTGATTTGCCTCACCGGCCGGCTTCCGATGTAGGGGTAAATCAGATCATCGAGCGTCCAACGGGCCTTCTCGAGCGTCTTGTCCGAGAACTGCTGCTTTGGGAGCCACTCCTCGGCGATCGCCTTGAAGGTGTCAGCCTGAGCGTCCTTCGCGGCGCGGCGCTGATCTGACGGGTCGAGGCCGTCAGCGACGAGCCGGCGGGCCTCGTCGCGCTTCTCGCGGGCGCGCTTCAGCGACACGTCGGGATAGGTGCCCAGGCTGATGCCCTTCTCGCGGCCGCCTAGGCGGTATTTGAAGCGCCACCACCTGCCGCCCGGGGTAACGAGCAGGTATAGGCCGCGCTCGTCGTAAACCTTGTACTGGCGCCCCTCCGGGTGCGGTTTGGCGCTCTTGATCCGCGTCTCGCTCAGTGGGGGCATTTTGGCACCTAACAGTCAGCTACCCCACAAGGGGCTACTTACCCCTTGAAGTTACCCCAAATCATGATAAGCTGCAACCGGACAGTACCTGACGACTTGCGCGTATCTTTTGAGCTAAGTTCCTGATCCTGCGTAGTTCATCAGTCGGTATGCGATGGCATCTGATGAACTATTGGCGCCCCCGGCCGGAGTTGAACCGACGACCTACCGCTTAGGAGGCGGTCGCTCTATCCACTGAGCTACGGGGGCGCCGCCGGCGCGAGTTTACAGGAGTATGCTCACTCGGGCAGTGGGTTCCGGGAGCTCCGATGAACACATCCCTTAGCCTCGGGAAGCGTCGCTTTCTTCACGTCGAAGTGCGCCACATTCCGGCGCTGCAGTCGATCGTATGGCTGCGCGGCGGATGGGAGGACCTCCGCCAAATGGAGGGATCGAGCCTCGCGCACGGTGTGATCATCTCGATCATCGGCGCGGTGCTGCTGATGCTCGGCAGCACCCATCCTTATCTCATCGCCGCGGCGGTCACCGGCTACCTGTTGGTGGGACCGATCATGACCACGGGTGTCTGCGAGCTCTCGCGGCGGCGGGCCGCGCGCGAGCCGCGCGGGTTCGATGAGTCGCTGGAGGCGGTCACCCGCAACCCCGATGCGCTTATGCAGTTTGGCGGCATCCTGGCGCTGATCGCGATCGTCTGGTTCATCGCCTCCACGGTGCTGCTGCAATCGATTCTCGGCATCCACGTGCCGAGTCTGGCGGTTGCTCTCTGGGGCGGCGCCGGCGATTTCGCCAGCACGCGGGAAGTGATCGCGTATTTCTCCTCGGGCGCACTCTTCGCCGTCACCGTCTTCGTGTTATCCGTCGTCGCGGTGCCGCTCATCATCGACCGGCATGCCACCGCGGCCGAGGCCATGTGGGCGAGCGTGAAGGCCTGCCTGTACAATATTCCCGCCATGATCGTATGGGCGGCGCTCATCGTGGCGCTCACGGCGCTCGGCTTCGCGACGCTCCTCCTCGGCATGATCGTGGTCGCGCCGCTCCTCGGGCATGCTACCTGGCATGCCTACCGGGATCTGGTGGGTTGAGCGAGCGACTGCTCGAGACCGTCGAGGTCGAGACAGGCGCGCGTCCCACCGCCTCCGTCATCTGGCTGCACGGCGTCGGTGCCGACGGGCATCAATTCGAGCCGCTCGTCGGCCCACTGACGCGAGCCGCGAGCCCACCGCTGCGATTCGTGTTGCCGCACGCTCCGATCCGCCGGATAACGCTCTGCAATCACCAGCCGATGCGCGGTTGGTATGACTTGCGCAACGTCGACCGTCAGATCGGGCAAGACGAAGAAGCGATCCGCGCCTCCCAGGCGGCGATCAGCGCTCTCCTCCTGCGCGAGCGCGATCGGGGTATTCCATTTGATCGGATCGTGCTCGGCGGCTTCTCCCAGGGCGCCTCGATGGCGCTCTATGTCGGCCCACGATTTCCCGAGACGCTGGCCGCGGTCGTCGCGCTCTCCGGCTATCGCCTCATCGCCTCGACCTTGCAGACCGAGCGGCACGAGGCGAATCGGCAGACGCCTTACTTCCTCGCACACGGCACTGCCGACCCCGTGGTGAGACTCAAAGAGGGCGAGCTGGCACGCGATCTGCTGCGTGGGGCCGGCTACGCGGTCGAGTGGCACGTATACCCCGCCGGTCATGAGGTTCCGGCCGAGGAGGTCGCGGCCGTCGCCGACTTCCTGGCGAATATTCTCTGACGCCCGTAAACCCTGCGACATCGACGGGACACCTACCTGTGTGTACTTGAACGGTATCGGAACCGCGACTCCACCCTCGCGATACACCAAGCTCGACTGCTGGGAGGCATTCCGGCACTCCGACTGGTTCGAGCGCCTGAGTGCGCGCACCCGTGCGCTGGCGAGGGCGGTCCTGCTCGGCGAGAACGGCATGGAAGCACGGCGGCTCGCGGTGGCTTCACTTGCCGAGGCGTTCCGGATCGACCCGGATACCCTGTACCGGCGCTTCCTCGATACGGCACCGGCGCTCGCCAGCCGCGCCGGGGCGGCGGCGCTCGATAATGCTGGACTCCAGACGCGCGACATCGATGCAATTATCGTCAGCACCTGCACTGGCTACCTCTGCCCGGGGCTTTCGGGGTATGTCATCGAGCGGCTCGGCTTGCGTCCCAACACCGCGGCGTTCGACCTCGTCGGGCAGGGGTGCGCCGCCGCAGTGCCCAACATGCGCCTGGGTCAGGCGCTCGTCGGCTCGGGACACGATTGCCGCAACGTCCTCTCGATCTGCGTCGAGGTTTCCAGCGCCGCCATGTACCTGGATGACGATCCGGGCGTGATGGTGAGCGCCTGTCTGTTTGGAGACGGCGCGGGGGCCGCAGTGCTGTCCCGCTCGCCCTCGCCGCATCGTCGTCGCATCGAGTGGCGGGACAGCGAGTCCTTTCTCGATCCCGCACAGCGCGAGACGCTGATGTTCCAGCAGCGCCATGGGATGCTGCGCAACGTGCTCACCCGCCCGGTGCCCCAACTTGCGGCAAAGTACGCAGGCGAGGTGTTCGAGACCGTGCTGCGGCGCACCGGACTCGATGCCGCGCAGATCGCTGCCTGGATCATGCACGCCGGCGGGCGCGACGTCCTGCTGGCGTTGCAGGAGCGGCTGCGGCTGCCGCCGCAGAAACTCGCATACAGCGCCGCCGTCCTGCGCGAGTACGGCAATCTCTCGAGCGCATTCGTTTATTTCGTGCTGCAGGCCGCGCTGGCGGGCGGCGCAGCGGGAGGATGGTGGTGGCTCGGTTCGTTCGGCGCGGGCTTCAGCAGCCACGGGGCGCTGCTGCAAGTGGAATGATCGCTCGAGACCGAGTGCTCGAGCCCGAGATCCTCGATGATCTCGCACCCGCGGATCCGCGCGCGGTCCGCTCGCGCCGCGACCTGCAGCGCGTCAACCGGGTCATGGGAAGCTGCGGCATCCTGACTCGGGCTTTGCGCGATGTCCTCGGATCGCTTCCACGCCATGCGCCACTGCGCGTGCTCGAGCTCGGGGCCGGCGACGGCAGCCTGGCGTTACGCATCGCGAAGCGCCTCGCCCCTTCGTGGCGCTCGGTCGAGCTGACGCTGCTCGACCGACAGCCGCTCCTCGCCCAGGAAACAGGTATTGGTTTTGCTCACTTGGGCTGGTCCTTGCGCCCGCTCACCGTGGACGTACTCGAATGGGCTCGAGCCCCGACTCAACAGCAGCTTCCCGCGCGCTGGGACGTGATCCTGGCCAATCTCTTCCTCCATCACTTCGAGGACGGCCGTCTGCGCGAGCTGTTGGCGGCGGTCGCTCAGCGCGGCACCGCCTTCATCGCCTGCGAGCCGAGGCGCACCTTCCCGGCGCTCCTCGGCAGCCATCTGATGCCCTTCCTCGGGGTGAGCCGGGACACGCTTCACGACGCCATCGTGAGCGTGCGTGCCGGTTTCAGAGACAGCGAGCTCTCGGGAGTGTGGCCGGCGAACGCCCTCAACTGGAAGCTGCAGGAGCACCGCGCGGGCCTCTTCAGCCATCTCTTCGTCGCCATGCGCAGCGATCAGACCCTATGAATAGCGCGTACGATGCAATCATCATCGGCGCGGGCCCGGCAGGGTCCGCTGCCGCCATTCTGCTCTCGCGGGCGGGCTGGTCGGTGGCGGTTCTGGAGACCGCGACCTTCCCGCGCCGCAAGGTCTGTGGGGAGTGCATCGCTGCGAGTAACCTGCCGCTTCTCCATGGCCTCGGCATCGGTGAGGCGCTGCGGCAGCACGCCGGGCCCGAGCTGCGGCGGGTCGCGCTCTGGTGCGCAGACGACATGATTTGCGGGGCGCTGCCGGCCCGCGGCGAGGGATATCCGCCCTGGGGATGCGCCCTCGGAAGAGAGCACCTCGATCTGCTGCTGCTCGAGGCAGCCCGCGCGGCGGGCGCAGCCGTGCTGCAACCCTGCAGGGCTCTTACCGTTCGTAACGGGTCATGCGGCTCACATGATGAGGTGGATGCTGCGATTGAAGGTGTCAGGTTCACGCTGCGCGCACCGGTGGTGATTCGCGCACATGGCTCATGGCAGCCGCCGCCGGCCGACGGGGAGCCGTGGGACCGCGAGCGCCGCGCTTCGGATCTGTTAGGATTCAAGGCGACCTTCCGCGATGCTGGGTTGCAGCCGGGTCTCCTGCCCGTGTTGTCATTTGCCGGCGGCTATGGCGGCATGGTCCTCGCGGGTGAGGGATTGACCACGATCGCCTGCTGCATCCGGCGTGACCGACTCGGCGCCTCCCGGCACGAGGAGGCCGGCGCGGGTGCCAAAGCCGGTGATATCGTCGAGGCGCTTCTGCGCCGCGAATGCCGTGGAGTGAGAGAGGCTCTGGCCGGCGCCTCGAGGGTCGGGCCTTGGCTTGCCGCAGGGCCGCTGCGGCCGGGAGTGCGACTCCGGAGCGGGCGCGCCTTTCTCATCGGCAATGCCGCGGGCGAGGTCCATCCCATCATCGGCGAGGGCATCAGCATGGCGCTGCAGTCGGCGTGGCTGCTCTGCGATGGGCTCACCGGTTGCGGCAGTGCACTCCGGTGCGATGAGCGCGGCGAGAGGCATCGGCGTGAGATTCAACAGCGTTACGTGCAACAATGGCGAGCGCACTTCTCCCGGCGCATGCGCTTTGCGGCTTGCTTCGCGCACGCCGCGATGCGGCCGCGTGCCGCAGCGCCGCTGCTCCCGCTCCTGCGGCGAGCGCCGGAGCTACTCGGAATCGCAGCACACGTGAGCGGTAAGACCCGCTCCGTGGTGACGCTTGCGTCCGCAACTCATCCCGGAGCCATCCAGGGGTCCCCATCATGACGACGCTCGAACGGCTGTCACAAATCCTGGTGCAGCGCTACAAGCTGGACCCGGCCCGGCTCACGCCCGATCAGCCCCTCGGGGAGCTCGGCATCGATTCGCTCGGCATGGTCGAGATGCTCTTCTTCATCGAGGAGGAGTTCGGCGTGCACCTGCCCTCGGAGGGCGTCACGTTCGGCACGCTGGGCGAAGCCGTGAAGTATATCGATGAGCTGATCACCTCCCAGAAAGCAACACCGCGGCGCCGCGGACGATCGACGCCGCCGCAGCCCGCCTCGACGGACCCGAGCACGTGAGACGCGTCGCCGTTACCGGCATCGGCATCATCTCACCCCTCGGCAACAGCTGCACCGAAGCGCTCGCCAACGCGACCGCCGGGCGGTCCGCCATCAGCCGCATCGAGGCACCCTGGGCGGACCGACTGAGCTCCCCGATCGCAGCCTGTGCGCGATTTCGGGGGGAAGAGCACTTTGCGCCGCCGCGCCTGCGGATGTTGGATCGCGTCGGTCAGCTGGCGTTGGTGGCTGCGCGCGAGGCCCTCGCCCATGCGCGGCTCGATGTGGCAGCGGCGGACCGTGAGCGCGCCGGTGTCTTCATTGGCAGCGGGATGGGGGGCGCTGTCGCCACCGACGAGGGCTATCTCTCGCTCTATCGCGAGGGCAGCGATCGCCTGAAGCCCTTCACGGTCCTCATGGGCATGACGAACGCACCGGCCGCGTGGATCGGAATCGAGTACGACCTGAGAGGTCCCAACCTCACCTACTCCACCGCCTGCTCCTCCTCGGCGGTCTCCATCGGCGAGGCCTGGTCGCGCGTGCGGCGCGGCGACATCGACTGGGCCATCGCCGGCGGCTCGGAGGCGCCGCTCGCGTACGGAGCCATGAAGGCGTGGGAAGCCCTGCACACCCTCGCGAGCGTGGACCGCGACGACCCCGCCACTTCCTGCAAGCCCTTCTCCGCCAATCGCAGCGGCCTGGTGTTGGGTGAAGGCGCCGCGATCCTCGTGCTCGAGGACTGGGCGCGGGCAGTCGATCGCGGCGCCCTCATTCACGGCGAGCTGTTGGGCTATGGGCTCACGACCGATGCGAGTCACATCACCCGGCCCACGATCGCCGGGCAGGCGGCCGCCATGCGCGCCGCGCTGCGCTCGGGCGGGATCCCAGCGGAGGCCATCGACAGCATCAATGCGCACGGCACCGGTACGCAGGCCAACGACACCGTGGAGACGGCGGCGATCAAGGAGGTGTTCGGGGAGCGCGCTTACCGCCTCCCGGTGAGCGCCACCAAAGCCATCCACGGCCATCTGCTCGGCGCGAGCGGGGCGCTCGAGCTGGCTCTCGCGCTGCTCGCCCTGCAGGAGGACATCCTCCTGCCGACCATGCACCTGACGATGCCGGCTGCCGATTGTGATCTCGATTACGTGCCGAACCGCGCGCGGCGCGGGACGGGCGCGCGCACAGTCATGTCGAGCTCATTTGCTTTCGGCGGCACCAACGCGGTGCTGATCGCCGCCAGACAGGGCCCGTAGCCCTCTCTCAGGGCGTCCGGTCGAGCGGCACGCCACTGCGGGCGAGAACGGCCCGCAAGTCGCGGATCGCCGGGAACACCTCGTTGTTCCAATCTGCTCCCTGGGCATCGTATGCCCGCTGCTCGTGCTCGACGATCTCCTTGTCCTCGCGGAAGATTCGCTCCGTGAACCAGGCGAAGAACGGCCAGGCGAGGTGGATGAGCCCCGGGATCGGCGGTTTCTTCACCGAGAGATAGCCGAAGGTCCGGTTGGTCCGTTGCTCGGCATCGAGTGGGATGTAGCAGAGCCAGACATCCAGCACAGGGTCGCTGGACTCCTGAATGTTACGTCCCACCCAGACTCTGAGGCTTTGCGAAGGATAGTCGGTGCGGATGCGCATGTGGTCGCGGAAGTCCTGTCTGGCCTCGCCGCGCTTGCGCATCATGTCGACGATCACGCGCTCGCCCATGGACTGCTTGCCGGCCGTGCGGCTGAAGGAGTACTCCACCTCAGCCCAGTGCTCGCCGTGGCGGCGCCCGAGGCAGCTCGCGCGGATGGAGCCCATCTGCTTGCGATGCATGAACTGATGGTTCATGTCGAAGAGGTTCTCGTGCATGAACGTGTAGTGGCAGGCCACCTCGCGGTTGAGCCGCCGGGTCTTGTAGTCGCGGCGCTGCGAGGAGCCGAGCGGCCCGGCCGGTACGCGCGCCTCCGCCAGCGCAGGATTGCCCGGAAAGACGAAGATGAGGCCGTCGATCTCCCGGACCGGGTAGCTGCGGACGCCGTTCGGTACCCGCTCCCTGCCGAGGTAGGGCACATCCACGCACTTGCCGCTGCAGTCGTACGCCCAGCCGTGGTAGTGGCACTTCACGCCGTCCCCCTGAACCACCCCGAGATGCAGCGGGACCTGCCGGTGCGCACAGCGGTCCTCCAGCGCGAACACCCGTCCGCTCGCGCCGCGGTAGAGCGCGATCGGATCTGCCCCGAACCGACGCCCCACGATCTTTCCGGGCCTCACCTCATCCGACCACGCCAGCGGATACCAATAATCGGGATTCGCGGCCGTGCGCCGCAGGTCCAGGCCGGCTGCCGCGACTGCCGGCAGCGTGGCGGTCAGAATCGAATGGTCGTCCGGCATCGGCCGTGCCCCCAACTGTTATCCGAAGACCGCAAGATTACGCCAGATCGGGCACGGGCTCTATCAGGCCGGCATCGTTCGGCGCTTTGGCCGCATAGAGGCGGCGGCTCACCTGCCAGGCCACCATGGTATCGCTCGGGTACGGCAGCAGCGAGGCTTTTGCCTCCTGAGGGGTGCCCTGCAGCCAAGCCTCATGATGCTCCTCGCGCAGCACCGCCGGCATCCGCTGCTTCTCGTTGTGGATCTGCGCCATGAGGCTGTTCGGCGGCAGGGTGATGAGCGCGCACGAGAGCACCTCCGTGCCGTCCGCCTGCCTCCTGCGGTCCCAGAGTCCCGCGACCCCGAAGACCGGGCGATCGGCGAGGTGCACGTAGAACGGCTCCTTGCGACCGTCCTCGAAGACGTGCGGCTCGTAGAAGCCGGCCATCACCAGAATGCACCGCTGGCGGCGCTCCCAGGGCTGCTTCCAGGCATACCACGTCTCGAGCCTCTCGACCGTCGCGTTGATGAGCGGGAAATTGGCCTCTCCCTGAAACGGCAACAGTCCCCAGCGCATCATGCGGCCCGTGACCCTGCCTGCCCGACTGAGTACCACGGGCACGGGGTCCGTCGGCAGAACGCGCCAGCTCGGCTCGAAATGCCATAGGGGCTCGAGCACCCGCCAATACCGCTCCGCGGCGGCCTGCGAGGGAGTCTGGTAGCGGGCGCACATGGGGTTCGCCGCCCGCGCCTCACTTCCAGGCGTTGGCGTTCTTCGGGTATCCGGGGCGCTGGACGCGCACGATGCAGAACCGTTGGCCGGTCGGGGCCTGCATGACGACCCAACGCTCGCGGCGCTCGACGATGGCGGCTCCGAGACTCTCGAGGCGCGCGATCTCCGCCGGGATGTCGTCGGTCTCGATGTCGAGGTGAACGCGGCTCTCGTGCTCCACGCGTTGGATCTGCACGATGGGCTCATCCGGCGGCGTCTCCAACATGCGGTAGTTGCCGCGGCTTCCCGGGTGTTCCAGGTCCACCGGACGCCCGAGGGCCTGCCCCCAGAAGCGGGCGGCCTCATCGACGTCGGCAGTCTTGCAATCGATCAGGATGGCGCAAAGGCGGGAATGGTGCATCCTAGGAGTATAGCCGCTGCGCGGCTATGGCCTGGACCTTGCGGTAAAAAGAGCCGCCAGCCCCTTCCCGGCGAACCGGAAAGAGGCTGGCTGGCCGTCCGCTCAGTGAAGCTCGCTCAATATCGTATAGGCGAGCGCCAGGTTCGCAGCGTTGGGGGTTCCGATCCCCGCGCCGTCATCGTACCCGGGCACTCCGAAGTAGAACCAGTTGTCACCCGAGGTGATGTCGTTGAAGGGCCGCGACTTGCCGTACCCCAGGTGTTGCAGTCCGTAGAGCACCGGATTGAGCAGGCCTACGCGTCCTCCGGCCGCCTGATCGACCAGGGCCGTCACGCCGTTGAGCTGCGGCGCGGCGAAACTCGTGCCGCCGAAGCCCGCCTGAGCGCAGCCCGGATTCTTGTCCGCCGGGAAGTCCGTGCAATCGACGACGACGTATCCGGTCTGAGGATCCGAGTTGACCGAGAGGTCCGGTACGTTCCGGCCCGCGAAACCGGCCGGCAGATCGATGAGGTCCTGCGCGCCGGTCGTATCCGGGAAGTTGTTCGGATAGAAGATCAGACTCTGTCCCGGCTCGGTCCGCTGCATGCCGGCGGTGAACTGCTGATAGAAAGGGATGGGCCAGAAGGAGCTCACACCGCCACCGGCGCCGCCCGGAAAGATGTCATTGAACGTGAGTCCGAGGTTGGGAAGGCAGTTCTGCCACGCGGCAAACAGGTAATCCCATCCCCACACCTGCTCGGAGGCTATCGGTATGTCGGGACAGCCGGCCTCGGGGATCCCTGGAACGGTCACCCCGGCCGTCGTGCCGCCGCCCGCGGTGATATAGGGATCGCTCGCCGGGTAGTCCACGGAGAGCTGCTTGGAGAACTGCGGGAAGGGAGCCGGTCCGTTTGCATCGTAGGCGCCGGAATCGCCCGAGGCGGTGAAGATCGACTGGCCCTGCGCGGCGCCCTCGAGCAACGCCTGATCGATCGCGACCATCTGACCCGTGAGGTCCTGACCGTCATTGAGCGCGGCGAAATAGAATTCCTCCGGCTGGCCCCAGCTGATGGAGACGGTGTCGGCTTTATTGTCCGACACGGCGGTATAGAAGATGTCGAGGAATGCGTTGTTGGTATTCGGAGCGACATAGACGAGGAGCTTGGCGTCGGGTGCGATACCGCCGGACTGCTCGATATCGAGCGAAGTCTCATCGTCACCGACCTTCGGCTGCACGGGCGTCCCGCCATCCACCATCACCCTGGTGATGCGGTTGGGCCGCACCCTGAGGCCGATGTCCTTCCAGTACGCCTCGATGTCGGCCGCGTTGAAGTTGGCGAGTGTCATGATGCCCACCGTCTGGCCGCGGCCCTGGATGCCGGCGCGATAGAGCGGGTTCACATCATAGAAGTTCGCGAAATCCCCGACGGTGAATTCCTCGGGAATGCCGGTCGCGGTTCCGCTCTTCGGCCAGGTGACCGCGCGGGGAGCTATCTTGGCGAATGCACCCTGCCCCAGGCGCTCGGTCTTCGGGCGGAAGTTGCCCGGCTCGTTGCTGAGGCCCGGGACGGCGAGCACCATGGGCGAGAACTCGCTCGGCAGCACGTAGCGCCAGGCGGGCCGGTGGTAGCGCTGGCCATTGCGCGTGACATCGTGCAGTTGCGTCGAGAGGGCGGCGTTGAGCTGAGCGGCCGTGCCGGTGACCGTGATGTCGAGGTTATCGGCGTAGATCTTGTCCACCGTGATCCCGAAGGACTCGAGGAAATGCACGAACTGCCGGATCTCTCGATTGGACGGCGCGAAGCGGTCCCGGAACTGGCCGACGGTCAGGAAGCGGTGGAAATTGCGGCTGCCGGGCGTGACGGTCTCGGCAACGAATCTCTGCAGGCCCGGCAGATCGGTGACATTGAAGAAGATGGAGGTCGTGATGAGCGTACTCGAGGCCGTAGGTCCGGCATCATTCGCGGCGGCGTTGAGTCGATTGGGGGCGCCGGCTGCTGTACCGAGGAGTCCCACGGCACACGCTGCCGTCAGAAGGCATGTGTGAAGGCGCATGTTGTTTCCCTGAAGTTGGTTACGACTTTGTTGTCACGTCCTGCGTTGGCCCCTATATCCCCGCGCCGGACCACTGGCCGCAGCAACGCTTCGGCATCAGTATAGCGCCCCAGCCCGAGTCCGCGTATGGCCCGCAAGCGCCATCGCCAGCGTTGCCATGCCGAGGGCGGCACCGCCGCGCAATGCCGGCGCAACCATTAAGCTCATGATTACGCTCGAATTCTTGGCGCGTGCTAGGATTCGTACAAATGAGACGTCACCTGCCGAGCGTCGCGCCCGAGGGTGCGTGGTGAGCGCCACGAAGAGCCGCGTTGGTTTGCGGATCAGGCACTTCCACCGGCATCTGCGGATCTGGATCGCCCTCGCTGTATGCATCGCGAGCTTCCTTTTCGTTCCGGCCGGGCTGTCGCTCATCACCCGGATGCTGGTGAGCTGGAACTGCGGCGTCACGCTTTTCCTCGTGACGATCTACATCTGGATGATGCGCATGACGCCGCAGCAGATCTCTGCGCACTACGTAGACGAGGACCCCTCAGCTCCCGTGATCCTGGTGGTGGCCACTGCGGCGGCGCTCTTGAGCGTGGTCGCCATCGTCGAGCCTCTTGCGGCACTCCATCACGCCGGCCACGGTGGCGAGCTCACCCGCCTGGTGCTCGCACCCGTCACGCTCATCAACTCGTGGCTGCTGGTGCCGACCATGTTCACCATGCATTACGCCGACATGTTCTACAGCGCTCCTGCCAAGGAGCGCCCGCTGGCGTTCCCGAAAACGGAAATGCCGGCATTCTGGGACTTCGCTTATTTCTCCTTCACCATCTCTGCGGCCTGCCAGACCGCGGATGTCGCCACCACGCAGGCCTCCATCCGCCGGGTGGTCACCTTCCACGAGATCGTCTCCTTCGCATTCAACGTCGCCGTACTCGGACTGGCGATCAACATCACCGCCGGTTTCATCTCCGGTTAGGCCGCTCGAAGCCGGGCGCCCCGGACGGATCAACCTCCCCTCTCGATCGTTGTGATAAAAGCGCATGCGTAGCCTCAACCTGCGATTCTTCGGGCTCGTCCTCCTCCTTGCCGCGGCGCTCACCGGCTGCGGGAAGCTCGATAAGCTCGGCCTCGGCCGTGAGCAGCACTCGACGCAGCTGCCCAACGCGCGGGAGCTGAAGACGATCCACTACATGTCGCAGTCGGCCGGACCGGATGGGCGGCAGGTGTTCGACCATCTCGAGCAGGCCAAATCCTGCCATGACCTCGAGATCGCCATGCGCTGGAACCGGCCGCCGGACATGAAGGGCGGCCCTTTCAACGCGAAGATGGTTTATCTCTCCTCGGCCGTGCCCGCGAGGCTGCCGAAGAACGCCGAGGTCTTCATCTCCGGAGAGATCGAGCAGGGGGAATCGCAGCCCTCCGGCGCCTCCGTCTGGGCGTTGAAATTGAAGGACGGCAGCGAGGTGCAGGCGATCGAGTCGACGGAATACGTGCAGAAGCAGGCCGAGGCCCAACAGGAGGGCGGCCACGCGACGATGGTCCGACCCTACACGCACGGTCGGGAGCTCTGCGCCTACGGCATCTACCAGGGCACTTCGGGCCTGTCGCTCGATCAGAAACAGCACGTGCCCCTGGTCTCAATCCTCTTCGCGATGGATCGGCACAGGTGAAGGGTGTCTGATGTCCCACTCCGGACATGCCTGACACAGCGCTCTTGCGCGGGAGGTGACCGGTCTCACATTTCTGACGAAAGTCACGTGCTATGGTCCTTTTTTACCAGGAGCCCGGAACACGCGTCATGGTAGAAAAGAGCGACCGCGAGGGCAATCACCACGATCCGATCAGGATGTTGCTGGTCGAGGATATGGAGCTCGAGGCGGAGCTCACCTTGCGTGAGCTGCGCAAGCACGGCATCGCTCCCATCGCGCAGCGCGTCCAGACCGATGAGGCCATGCGCGCCGCGCTGAAGGATTTCAAGCCGACGATCATTCTCTCCGATTTCAGCCTCCCTGAGTTCGATGGGCTGCGCGCGCTCGATGTCGCGCGCGAGTGCGCACCCGAGGTGCCCTTTCTCTTCGTCTCCGGGACGATCGGCGAGGAGCGCGCCATCGAGGCGCTGCGACGCGGTGCCGTCGATTACGTTCTCAAGAGCAATCTCGCGCGCCTCGGGGCGGCCGTTGAGCGCGCGCTCGAGGAAGCTCAGGCCCGCGCGGTCCGCCAGCATCAGGAGCGACAGATCACCCGCCTCACCGGTGTGCTGCGCATGCTGAGCGGGATCAACGGTGCGGTGGTGAGGATCCGTGACCGCACCGAGCTGCTGAGCGAGGCCTGCCGGCTGAGCGTAACCGTTGGCGGCTATCCGACGGCGCTCGTAGGACTGCGCCAGGCGAAAACACAGCGCCTCGAGCCCATCGCTCATCACGGCGCCGATCCCCTCACGGCGCACACCCTCTGCGAGCTCCTGGAGGAGCGGATGACTCGCGCTGAGGAGAGCCGTAACAGGGCTCGCGATCCGGCCGCCCCTTTTATCTGTCAGGACACGGGAGCGAGCCGCATCGCCGTGATCGGCCTGCCGCTGCTGGTCGACAAGACCATCGTCGGCGCTCTCGGCGTTTGCCCGCGGGAGCACGCTGTCATCCCAGAGGAAGAGCTCGCGATGTTGCGCGAGATGGCGGCCAACCTTTCCTTCGGTCTGCAATACCTGCGACAGGACAGCAGGGTGCGCCTCCTTTCCTACTTCGATGTGCTCACGGGCCTCGCCAAGCGCGCCCTCTTCTGCGAGCGCCTCGGCCGGATATTCAACGACTCCGCGAGGCGCGGGACGCGCCATGCCGTCGCAGTGCTCGATGTCCAGAACCTGAGCGCGATCAACGATGGCTTTGGCCGGCACGCGGGCGATCAGCTCCTGCAGCTTCTCGCAGACCGTCTCAAGCGGCGCTTCGAGGATACGGAGCTTCTGGCGCATTTCGGCGGCGGGACGTTCGCGCTCGTGCAACCGCTGCCGGCCTCGGGCCCGGAGGCGCTGAGCGAGCAGCTCGACCAGCTCTTCGCCGAGTCGTTCCCGCTCCAGGGCAAGGATCTGCCGATCACGGCACGCAGCGGCATCGCCATCCATCCCGGGGACGGCAGCGACCCGGATACCCTGGTCAATCGGGCCGAAGCCTCATTGCGCGGCGCCAAGGAGAGCGGCCAGCGGCGGGGCCATTACAGTGCCGAAAGGCACGCCGCGGCCCTGGCTCGCGTCGCCCTGGAGAGGAAGTTGCGCGTGGCGCTCGAGCGCCAGCAGTTCGAGTTGCACTATCAGCCCAAGGTCGGTGTCAAGACGCGGCGCATCGAAGGCGCCGAAGCCCTCATTCGCTGGAATGATCCGGATTCGGGCCTGGTGTCACCGGCGAAGTTCCTCCCCATCCTGGAAGAGAGTGGACTCATCATCGATGTCGGCGAGTGGGTGATCGAGCGCGCCGCGCGCGACTGCCGCCAGTGGCTGGAGCAGGGTCTCGCCGCCGTGCGCATCGCCGTCAACATCTCGCCGATTCAGCTGCGCCAGTCGGACTTCGTCGGCCGCTTCCTCAAGCACACTCATCCCTGGGCGACGGCTGCCTGCGGGATCGATGCGGAGATCACCGAAGGCGCCCTCACCGGTGACTCCTCCGCGGCAATCAACAAGCTGCAGATGCTGCGCGCCGCCGGCATCAACATCTCGATCGATGACTTCGGCACCGGCTACTCCTCGCTCAGCAGGCTCGCCCACCTGCCGATCGATACTCTCAAGATCGACCGCAGCTTCATCAGTGAGATGATCGGCGATGCCCGCAGCAGGCGCCTGGTATCGATCATCATCTCGATCGCGCGCGCTTTCAACCTCGTGGTCGTCGCCGAGGGCGTGGAATCCCAGACGCAGCTCGATACGCTGTGGCAGCTCGGCTGTGACCACTCCCAGGGTTATCTGCACAGCAAGCCGCTGCCGGCGCCGCAGTTCGCCGCCCTGCTCGAGGGCGGCAGGAACCGTCACGCCCAGCCCGGCGAGTCCGCTGAATATGCCGAGGCGGACTAGCGCAGGCCTGACACGACCCGTCGAATCGCTCCTTCTCCAGCTCTCTTCCCAAGCCTAGACTCACACCCTCTGCGGGCGCAGCTCGTACCCGAGCCGAAGTCTCGCCCGACAACTTGCCACGGGGTTCACCATGATGCGACCGATAGGATTCAGGCGTCTCGCACTCGCCATGCTCGTCTGCCTTTCAGGGCCGGCGCTGGGCGGCACGTACGTCATCGACAGGGATGTCCGCATTCCCATCCGTGACGGGGCTGCTCTCTGCGCCCTGATCGTGCATCCGGCTGGCGCCTTGCGGCGTCCGGCGGCGCTCGAGTTCACCATATACGTCGACCCCAAGAAGGACCTGGAGCGCGTCGAATACGCAGCCGATCGTGGATATGTGGGCGTGATTGCTTACGCGCGCGGCAAGGCCTGCAGTCCGCAGCGGATCACGCCCTACGAGCATGACGGTGAAGACGCAAACAGCGTCATCGACTGGATTTCGAGGCAACCTTGGAGCGACGGTCAGGTAGGCATGATGGGCGGCAGCTACGACGGCTTTACGCAGTGGGCCGCCGCGCGGCTGGCGAATCCACACCTGAGGACGATCGTCCCGGTGGTGCCGAACAATCCGGGCAACGGCCTGCCCATGCAAAACAACGTCTTCATCCTCGCGAACTACGCATGGATCTACTACACCACCGACAACAGCACACTGGATGACGCGACTTATAACGACGGCAAATGGGCCACACTGCCCATGCGCTGGTTTCGTAGTGGCCGCTCATACTACGACCTCGACGCCGTGGCCGGCGTCCCGAATCCGTGGCTGCACAAGTGGCTGAGCCATCCGGGCTACGATGCCTACTGGCAGCGCATGAGCCCATATCGGGGCGACTATGCGCGGATCCGCATGCCCGTGCTCACCATAACCGGGTACTACGGCGACAGTACGGCGATCGGGTACTTGCAGGATTTCCAACATTACAATCCCGCAGCGCAGAGCTGGCTCGTCGCCGGGCCGTGGGATCACTTCGGCTCGCAGGGCCGCCGCAAACCCGAGGTGCTCCGTGGCTATCGCACCGACCCGGCAGCGAATATCGATACCTGGAAGCTCACCTTCGATTGGCTCGACTTCGTGATGCGCGGCAAGCCACGTCCGGCGCTCGTACAGGATCGCGTGAACTACGAGATCATGGGCGAGAACGCATGGCGTCACGTGCCCTCGCTGGAAGCGATGGGCACACCAGAGCGTTTTTATCTCAGCACCGCGCGCACGAGCGCAAACCGATACCTGCTGTCAACGGTGGCGCCGAAGCGCGTCGGCGCACTGCACGAGGTAGTGAATCTCGCCGATCGGACGACATCGAACAACGATTCGTATCCGTACGTCATCCTCGGAAAGAAGCCCGATCTATCGAACGGATACGTATTTCTGACGCCGCCTTTTTCCCAATCCCGGGAAGTGAGCGGCTTCGACGGCCTCATCCACCTTCGTGTGAACAAGCGGGATGTCGACGTCGGTCTCGCCCTGTACGAGATGTTGCCGGACGGCAAGCTCTTCCAGCTCACCTATTCCACCCGGCGTGCAAGCTACGCGGCCGACACGAGCGTACGTCACTTGCTGACGCCCGGAAGGGAAGCCACGGTTCCTATCGATCAGGACCAGCTCTTCAGTCGATTGATCGGCCGAGGGAGCCGCCTGCTGCTGACGGTCAATGTGAACAAGAACCCGTTTGCCGAAATCAACTACGGCAGCGGGAAGGACGTCGGTAGAGAGGACATTCATGATGCGGGCAGCCCGATGCAGGTGGACTGGCTCACGAGCAGCTACATACGCCTGCGCCTGCGCGAGCCGGCTCGGTAGACCCTCGCCGCCCCCCTCGCTTGCCCCCTCTCCCGGTCAGTTGGCGCGCGGCCGAGCCGGTGCGCTAATGCACCGCACGCTGCTGCTTCTCGCCTTTGGTAGCGAGACTGAAGCGGGGCTCGAGTGTAAGGGGCTCTCCGCTCACGAGTTGCGCTGCATAGCGGCCCACTGCGGGCCCATGTTTGAAGCCGTGCCCGGAGCCGCCCCCCACGAGCCACGCATTCTGCCATCGTGAGTGCCGGTCGATGAGGAAGTCGCCGCCCGAGGTGTTCTCGTATTGGCAGATCCGGAGCTCGTTGAGCGGCGAATCGGCAAGTGCGGGGAAACGACGCGCCATGTATGCGCGCACTGCCGCCAGCGTTTCCATCGAGGGCAGACGGTCGCCGATATCCGGGTCCATCGGCGGCCCATGCTCGTCGCGGCCAACCTTTACGCCGCGCGCCTCGAGATTGGGGAAGCCGTAGAACATATCGCCAAAGTTGAAATCCACCCAGCCCGGCATTGCCGCAGGCTCGAACCGTGCATCCCCTGGCGGTACCGCAAAAAAGAAGACTTCCTGGCGCGTGACGAACATCCGCGACCCGAGCAGGTCGGGAAAGAGCTTCGGCAACCAGGGGCCGCAGGCGAAGACATAGTCCGAAGCCCGGAGGCGCTCGCCACCGCTCACCACGAGCGCATCGAGCGCATCGCTTTGCGGCAACACACTGCGCGGCGGCGCTACCTGTGCCAGACGGTACTCACCTCCGGCGGCCACGAAGCGCGCCACCAGTGCCTGCACGGACCGGCGAGCCATCAGCGCTCCGAAATCCGGCTCCCATAGCCCGAATTCGATTCCGTCCCAGCAAAACTGCGGGAACCGCCGTGCGAGCTCGGAGTGATCGAGCGTCTCGATGGGCAGGCTCAGCTTCCGATGGACTTCCAGGGTATCAGCCGCATACGGCTCCATGCCCGCGAAGAAAAAGAGCGCGCCCAATGAGTGGAAGACGGGCAGATCCGCAGTCTCGGAGAGCCATTTCCATTCCGGGAGCGACTCCCATGCCATCCGCGTGTAAACCTCATCCGCCCCATAGGCTGTGCGCGTCAGCCGCGACTCACCCCCGGAGGATGCGCGTGGATGGGCTGGTCCTGCAGCATCGAGGAGCAGTACGCGCTTTCCCCGGCAAAGGAAATTCCAGGCAGTCCATGCGCCGAACACGCCGGCGCCGACCACGATCACGTCCCAGCGGTCGCCCCGAGCGCTGCGCGGTCGGTCGAGACTCGGTTTTCCGCTCAGGTCTGCATCTCCTTTCCGATTCTGCCGGCTGGCAGAGTCTAAGCGCGCAGGCTCCGCGGCGTCAGTTCCTGAGCGGCGGCATGCGCTCGCGCGAGCAGCTTCGGCGCGCCCATCCGCTCCGTCCAGTCGGCAAGCCGCTCCGTAGGTCCTCGCCAGCGGATCTCCTCCACTTTGGCAAAGATGGGCGCATCGGTACGCAACGTCGCCAGGGTCTTGAAGAGCAGCGCGAGCTCGCGGCGCCCACCGAGAACACCTTCCGGGAAGCTCTCGATCGGGCCATAGCGCGCAATCAAACCCGCCGCACCCTTCGCGCCGATGCCCTCGATTCCGGGGTACCCATCCGCGGTGTCACCCACCAATGCCAGATAGTCCGGGATGTGCTGTGGATCGACGCCGAACTTCGCCCGCACGCCCTCCTCTCCCCGGACGATCTTGGCTTTGCGGTCGACCTGAACGACCCGATCGCCTCGTACGCATTGCGCGAGATCCTTGTCCGGTGTCCAGATGCGGACCTGCTGCACCTGAGAGTCATCGCTCGCTATCCGCGCCGCGGTGGCGAGCGCATCGTCCGCCTCCAACTCCTCCATCGCCCACACCGCGATGCCGAGTGTGCGCAACGCCTCCTCGAGAGGCTCGAACTGCGCCCACAGTGCCGGCTCGATACCGTCGCCTGTCTTGTAGCCGCTCCACAAGTCGTTGCGGAACGATTCGATCACGTGATCGGTGGCCACGCCGAGGTGCGTCGCGCCCTCCTCCAACATCTGCAGCACGGTGGTGAGCACGCCGCTCACGGCACCTAGGGGCTTATCGGCGCCCTTGGTGAATCTGCGAAGTCCGTAGAAGTGCCGGAACAGCTCGTAGGTGCCATCGATGAGATCGACGATCATGATCGCCCGCTCAGGACATCAGTCCGATGAGATTGCCGTCGGGGTCCGAGCACCATGCGAGCCATACCTCGCGGTCCGCGGCGCGGCCGATGAGGTGCGGCGGCTGTTCGAAATGAGCTCCCCTGGCGCTCAGCTGCTCATGAGCCGCCCTGACGTCCGCGACCTTGAGATATACGAGCGTGCCGCGATCACCGGGTTTGCCACCCTGCGCGCTGAGCATGATCCGGACTCCCCCGGCATCCAGAAAGCTCATCTTCCCGGCATCGAACAGCGGCGCGAGCCCCAGGAGATCGCAGTAGAACGCCTTGGCTGCGGCAAGGTCGGTCACGGTCAGGGCTATCTGTGCTACACCGAGTACTGGAGTCATGGGCGTCTCCGTGGCACTATGAGATTAGCTAATAATTAGGTATGCTAACGATATGTCGCGCTCTCGTCAAGTGAAAGCCCTGCCGGTGGAACGGGTCGCGCTCGGATTGCATTCTGCGGCCATTCACCTCCTGCGCCACGTGCGCAGACAGGACGCTGCCATGCAGATCGGCAGCGCACAGGCCTCCGCCCTTTCCGTGCTGGTCTTCGGGGGGCCGCGGACGCTGGGAAATCTGGCGGACATCGAGATGGTACGGCCGCCGACGATGACTCGCATCATCGATGGGCTGGAAAAGGCCGGACTGGTGGAGCGGAAGCGCTCTGCGCAAGACCGCCGCAAAGTCGAGCTCCTGGCAACCCCGCGAGGATCACGGCTGCTCGAAGCGGGCCGGGCGCGCAGGATCGCCCTGCTGAGTCAGGCGCTGCAGCGACTATCCGGCGCAGAGTTCAGGCTGCTCGAGCGCGCGGCGCCCATCCTACAGAGACTCTTCTCGTCGCCCGAGGAGGCCACACAGCCGCGACCGCCGACGGGGGGCGCAGGCTCGTAGCTTTTCGGTATGGGCTAGCGGAGCCTGGCTTCGGGCTTCAGCCAGCGCGCCGCGAGCGGCGGCACCAGCAGCAGGCTGACGATCGTCGATGACACCAATCCGCCGAGGATCACCACTGCCATCGGCCCTTCGATCTCATGGCCGGGTTGGTGCAGCTGGATCGCCACGGGCAACAGCGCCAATGCGGTCATGAGCGCGGTCAGCAGCACCGGCGTCAGCCGTTCCTCGGAGCCGCGCAGCGCCGTTTCCAGCCCCCAGCTCTGGCCTTCGGAATGCACCAGGTGATCGTAATGCGACACCAGGAGGATGGTGTTGCGCGCCGCCATGCCGAAAAGCGTGACGAAGCCAACCATCGCGCCCAGCGTCAAGGTCGCCCCGGTGATCGCCGAGGCGGCAACGCCGCCGATCAGCGTGCTCGGCAGTACCAGCAGCACCAACATCACGTGGCGGGCATGCCCAAATGCCAGCGCCATCAGTAGCACGATCAGCACCAATGCCGCCGCCGCGTGCAGATAGAGCTGGTGCGCCGCAGCGACCTGCGCTTCGGCCGCACCGCCATAGCGGAGATACGCGCCGGGGGGAAGCTTCACGTGCAGGGCAATCGCCTGGCGCGCCCTCGCAGCGAAGCCAGTCTGGTCCGAGGTGGTCGGATTCGCGGTCACGACCTGGCGGCGCAGGCCGTCCTCGTGGTCGATCAGGCTACGACCCGGCTCCACGCGCAGTGTAGCAACAGCCGACAGCGGCACCACTGCACCCTCGGGGCTGCGCAACAGCAATGCGCTCACCGCCTGTGGCGAAGCGCCCGTGTCGGCGATACGCACGGTCACCGGGATACTGCGATCGGCCTGCGCGAGCTCTCCCACGACGGTACCCTGGTAAGCCGCGTTGACCGCTTGCAGCACATCGCTCGGCTGCAGTCCGTACAGTGCCAGCCGTTGCGGCCGCAGTTGTACGCGCAGCTCGGGCTCGCGCGGCGGTACCTGCAGGCGCACCTCGCCGGCATCCGGGAGCTTTTGCAGCACCGCAGCGATCTCGGCCGCCACCGCATCATCGGTATCCAGATCGTTGCCGAACACGCTGACGAAAAACGGTGCGGTCTCGCCCGCGAGGGTCTCGCCGATCCGCTCGGCCAGCACTGAGTAGATCTCGGTGAGCTGATTCGGGAAGGCAGCGAAAACCGTGCGGATCGACGCCTCGATCTGGCCCGGCGTGTAGCCCTTGGCCGGATTGATCTGGATTTCGAACTCGCTCATGTTCGGCGCATCCGGGTCCTGGCCGTTCTGCGCACGGCCGATCTGCTCGGCAACGCTCTCGACGCCGGGAATCGCCCCGAGCCGCCTGGTGATCTGCTGCCCGACGCGGGTCGTCTCGCGCAGTGAGATACCGGGACGCAGGCTCGCGTGGGCAATCAGATAGTTCTCACGAAAATCCGGCAGCAGCCGCTGACCGAAGAGCGGCAGCAGCACCGCACCGGCGAGGCCGGTGCCGAGCACCAGCGCGAGGACCGCACGCGGATGCCGAAAGAGCCGTTCGACCGTGCGCCGCTGGAAGCGCTTGCAGGTGAGCAGGAAATTCGCCTCGGCCGCCGGCTTGTGCTTACGCATCAGCACTGCGCACAGCGCAGGCGTGGCACTCATCGCCACCAGCAGCGAGATACCGACGGCGAGCAGAAAGGCCACCGACAACGGTTCAAAAAAGGTGCCCTGAATGCCCGTAAGCATGAAGATCGGGAGGAACGCGACCGCCACGGCGGCGGTGGCATAGAACACCGGCAGCCGCACTTCGAGCGAGGCACCGACGAAAAGCTGACGGGCGTCGAGCTCCGCGCCGGCGGCAGCGGCGTTGCGGCGTCTGCGGGTGATGTTCTCGACATCAATCACTGCGTCATCGACGACCACGCCGAGCGCCACTACCAGACCGCCGATGCTCATGGTGTTCAGCGACAGCCCGAACATTTCCAGGATCCACACCGTCGCCAGCAGCGAAAGCGGTATCGATGAGAACGAGATGAGCGCGCCCCGCCAGTCACGCAGCGTGACCAGCAGCAGAATCACCACCAGCACCGCGCCGATGAGGAGGGACGCGCGCAGCCTGGTGAGTGCACGCTCGATGAAGCTCGCCGGCCGTAGCAGCGCGGGGTGGTAGATCACCCCCTGCTTTTTCAGCGCGGGCGCGAGCTGGTTCAAGCGTTGCTCCAGAGCGCGTGTTACTGTCAGCGTGTTGGCCCCGTACTGCGTCGAGGTCTCGACGAGTATGCCGGGCCGATCGCCGATGATCGCGTCCCCGAAACGCGGCGCCGCAGCGTCTTGGACAGCAGCGACATCACCGAGCTGGATCGGCAGCCCGTCACGTGTCGCCAGCACCGCCTGCGACAACGCCTGCGCCGTTGCGCCGGGTGCCTGAGCACGCAGCACGATGCGCTGTGAGGGCGTCTCTATATACCCACCGCCGATCAGCTCGGTGGCTCGCCGGGTAGCGCCAAACACATCTTCCAGAGTCAAGCCCTCCGCGATGAGCTTCTGCGGGTCGACCATTACCTGGCGCTCGCGCTCGGCGCCACCGAACAGCTGCGCCTGCGCGACGCCCGGAACCGCAAGGATCTGTGGCGTGATCACCCAACGCACCAGTCCGCGAAGCTCCACCGGCGTCAGCCGGTCGCTGGTGAAACCGAAGTGAACCAGATACTCCATCGACGACGACAGCGGCGAGAGCAGCGGCGGCCCGACTCCGGCGGGCAGGCTGCCGGCAGCCTCGGCCAGGCGCTCTGTGATCACCTGGCGCTGCCGGTACGGATCGCCGCGGGAGTTGAATACCACCTGTATCGCGGACAAACCTTGGCTGGAGGTCGAGCGCACGGTAGCGACGTCCTCCGTACCCTCCAGCAATCCCTCGAGCGGCCGCGTCACCAGCGCCTCCACCTGCTGAGCATCGAGCCCCGGCGCCTCGGTCTGCACCAACACGTGAGGTGGCGCGAAGTCCGGGAATACGTCGAAGTGCGCGTTGAGAAGTGCGCCGAAGCCCAGCACCGCGATCAGTACCGAAAGCGCTGTGACGATGCGCGGATGCGCCAGGGAGGCGCGGACGATGGCGCTGAGCATCAGTCGGTATCTTCAGCGGAAACGTTGCCCAGCCCCTGCAGCGACCACAGCACGCCTGCGCCATGAACCACGATACGGTCATCGCCGTGAAGGCCGGTCACCAGCCAACCGTCACCCACCGGTTGCAGCAGCGTCACCGGCAGCGGCGCAAACTGCGTATCGCCATCCTTCGTCTTGTTTGGCAGCGCATGGTAGACGTAGACGCCCTGCTCGCCGTAGAGCAAGGCCCCATCCGGGACCACGCGTCCATCGCGATCGCTGCCCTCGAGCATCACGGGCAGCTCTGCGCGCGGACCGAGGCCGACTGGTGGATGTGGGATCTGCAACAGCAGGCCGACGCTCTGCATTTCGGCGGCCGCCTGCGGCAACGGACCGAGCACACGCGCCGGTACCCGGATGCCATCGACATCGACGAGCGCCTGCTTCGGCATCGTTCCCAGGCTGTGCCGCCCTGGCAGATCGGCGCGCAGCAACAGCTGCCGGCCAGCGGCGAGCTGCTCGATCAGATTCGCCCGTTGCGCATCGCCGAGCTGCGCCAACGGTCCCCAGCGCAGCAGGAATTCGGTCTGCGCCTGCCGCACGCGGACCTGCGCTTCGATCTGCGCTGCTTCGGCCGCCTGCAGCACTTTCAGCGATGCGCCGGCCCCTCCGCGATACAGGCGCTTCAGGCGCGCACTCTCGGCTGCGGCCGCCCGGGCGGCAGCCCGTGAGGAATCGAGCAGGCCGCCATCGGCTACCAGCTGCGAGGGGTCGAGTACGCGGCCGTAGGCATCGATGCGCTGCGGCGGCTTTGCCGCCGGAGCCGTGGCGATGACGATGCCGACCGCGCGCTCCTGCTCGGCGTTGAGCGTCGGAAGCCGGTTGCTCTCGGTGGCGGCCGGCTTCTGGTCGTCCTCGTCCTGGGCGTAGAGCGCAGCGGACAACAGCAGCGCGGCGCAAACCGGCAGCAACAGGTGCTTCAGCGGCCTCATCGGTGGACTCCAGTGCTGAATTCTCGGGAGCTGGATTCCCGGGGGCCGGATTCGCGTGTCATCCGGGCGTGGCGCATGCTCAGCTCCGGGCCGGAAAGCGGTGCGCGCACGGCATCCTCCAGGGCGTTGCGTGCGGCCTGCCAGCGCGCCTGCGTCTGCAGCAGATCGAGTTGCGCGCGAGTAGCAGCTATGCGGGCGGCGAGCTGTTCGCTTCTGTCGATGGCACCGAGCTTCAGGCCGAGCGTGGCCTGGCGCAATTGTTCCTGGGCGCTCTCGAGCCGTTGCTGCGCCGCATGCTCGTTGTCACGGGCAATCGCTTCGGCACGCTCGGCACCAGCGATCTGACCGTATATGGAGTCCTGCAGCGCCAGCATGCGCTGCCCGGCGAGCTCGCGGCCGGCACGCGCTTCGGCGATCTCACCGCGGTTGCGGTTGAACAGCGGCAACGTCAGACCGACGTCGAACGGAAACTTGTTGATGCCGTGATCCCAGTAGTACCCGGGCGTCGGTGTGATCTGCGGATATTGCCGTGCGACCGTCTGGCGCAACTCGTTCTCGGCTTCCGCATAGTCGTCGATTGCTGCCGACAGGTCGGCGCGCGACAGCAAGGCGGCCGTTCGTGCAGCCTGCAACGCGCCGGCGCCGACCGGCGGCGGCGCACCCCAATCCGGCCAGTCGAGCTGCAGCCCGTCGAGCGCCTCAGGCGGCAGACCCAGCGCGGCAGCGGCATCACTGCGTGCACTCTGCTCCGCGGCGCGTGCCTCCCCCTGCTGCTGCTCGGCCTGTAACAGCGCATCCTGCACTGCCACCAGGGTTGCAGGCGCATCCTCGCCGGCCTGCACACGGGCACGCTGCTGTTTCAGCAGCAGCCGTTGGTCCGCGATCAACCTGTCCAGCAGCGCGCGACTGCGCATCGCGGCCTGCCATTCCGAGAGCGCGGCAATGAGCTCATTGCGCACAGTCCAGGTGGCACCCATGAGTTGCCAGCGCGCGCGGCTGGTCGCGATCTGTGCCTCTGAGATTGCCAGTTGTTGAAGCGCCGGTGAGCGCAGCGGCAGCTCGAAGCTGATGCCATAGAGCCATGGCCTGACGTCATTCAGCGCGTATTCGCTCTGCAACTCGATGGTCGGATTCGGCCTTTCGGCGGCTGTAATCTGATGCGCCAAAGTGCGTCCGACTTCGGCGCGTGCGACTGCGAGCCTCGGATTTTCGGCCAGCGCGACGGCCAGAAGATCGGCGCGATTCCAACGCGCCGGCGGCCATTGCGCCGGCGGTTGCGGCAGGAGCCTGGTAACTGCGTCCCGCAGGGCTGGTGTGTCGAGGCGTCGGGCCGCAAACGTCCTCACGCTCTGCCGCGGATGCAGAGGTTGAGCGTGGTAGCTCACACAGGCGCCGAGCGCCAGGGCCATCAGCGATACCGCAACCGCGGGCCGCAACGACTCGCGCACGAGCCGAACGGCTGGCCTCGGCGGGCTGCCGGTTGCCCTCGATGCCCGGCCAACGCGGTAAGCAGGCTGTCCGGCACGTACGGTTCGAGCGAGTTCCGGCAGATGCCATCCACTCAGCACGACTGTACCCTTGGAATCATTTCGACGAATTCTGGCCCGCTCGGCGGCGCTCTGTGTGCCCTCAGGCACATAGGGTACAGGGCATTCCGGGCACGCGGGTACCCGTTCTCGCGCCTCCCCCACACCCAGCAGCGCCGTGGCAGCAGTGTTCCAAAACTGGGCGACCGCATCGATCCCGCCCCTCACCCTCGGGAGACCCACGCAAACCGAGGTTGATCCGCGATCCCTGTTCGCCCGGACGTCCCACCATTGACGGCCGTAGCAATTCGCGCCGACTATCTCTTGGCCGCTGAAACCGTGTCCTTGTAGACGTTGCCTCCCTTCATCACGAACGAGACCTGCCGCAGCCGGGTCGCATCGGTCAGGGGATCACCCTCCACAGCAATGATGTCGGCATCGTATCCGGCGGCGACGCTGCCTATTTGCTTGCCCAGGCGCAGCGATTGCGCGTTGACCGAGGTCGCATCATCGATGGCGTCCATCGCAGGCTGGCCCAGCTCGATGCGCGCGATGATCTCGTCCGCCTGATGCCCGAAGCCGCCTGCGACCGCATCGGTGCCCATGACCACCTTGACGCCGGCGCGGCGCGCCTCGTTGAAGAGGCGTTCGTCGGTTTTGATGGAAGCCTGCATGCGGGCGAAGCCGGCGGCATCGTAGTCGCCGTTACCGAAAAACTTCTCCTTGAACCGCACGTAGTTCTGGACCACCAGGCCCACCTGGGGATCGAAGTAAGTACCCTTCTTTGCCAGAAAATCCATGTCTGCCTGCGTGCCGCCGGTGCCGTGCTCGACCTCGGTGCAGCCGGCTGCGGCGGCGTTGTGCACCGAGCCGTTATAAGCGTGCACGAGAGTGCGTAAGCCGATGCGATTGGCCTCACCACACAGCACTTGTAATTGATGAAGAGTAAGGATCTCGGTGCCACCGTCACGGATGCTGTTCGATGCGAAAATTTTCACCAGGTCCGCGTGCTCGTATTTCAGCAGGTCCACCTTGGCACGCAGCACATCATCGTCGCCGACGCGCGGCGAGCCGTAGATATCGTGGTAGGAGGTCAGGATCCGCGGCCCCGGGACGATGCCCCGCTCAACGTACTCCCTGAATACCTCGTCCTGCGGGTCACCCACGCTCTGTACGGTCGTGAACCCGGCCATCAGGGTGACCCACAGATTGTTCACCACGCCCAGCGCGAACTGCGTCGGTGTTTCCCTGGGGTCTTCCGCATTGCCGTTCGGCCCGAAGTGGCGCAGCAGATGCACGTGCACATCGATCAGCCCCGGCAGGACGGTGGCGTTGCGCAAGTCGTAAATCACCGCGCCCGGAGCAGTCAGACCCGGCCCGACGGCGGCGATCTTTCCGTTTTTGATCAGAATGCGGGTGTGATGCAGCTCCTGCCCGCGGCCGGTGAGCAGCTCACCCGCTTCGATGATCGACTCCCGCGGCTGCGGCGCAGGCTGTCCCTGAGGCATCGCGACCGGGGGATTCGGCGGCCACGCGGGTCCCTCCTGACCAAACGCTGATCCGGCAACTCCGCCCAGCAGCAACAACAGCGCCGATCCCAATCTTCGGGTCATCATCATCACCTCATCTCCCCTTCTAATGTCGGGAGCTGCCGCAGGCGGTCGGCAGCGGATGTACTGGCGATAAAATAAACTCTATTTTATATTGTAGATCGCTCTGAGCCCTGGGGAGCCCGGCCCAGCCATTCGCCGGGCCCGCCTTACGGGCGGCTCGGCGCAGACCCGGATTGCACGACCCGCGGGGCTTACCCGAGTCGCAATGATGAGAAATGTTCGCCGCCGGCATTGGGCGCTCAGATTTGCGCTGGTCGCCATCGTTTACGTCGCGCATGACGCTGCCGTTTGGGCGGCAACGGGGTGCTCGTCGATGTTTCACGGCAACCCCCAGCATACGGGTGTCTGCTCCACGGACGTGCGGCAGATGAGCCTCCTCTGGAAGTTCCGTACCGGAAACATGGTGCGCTCCACACCGGCCGTCGTGGATGGAACTGTCTATGTGGGCAGCAACGACCATCACCTCTACGCCCTCGATGAAGCCACCGGCAAACCGAAGTGGGCATTCATGACGCGCGGCGGGATTGCGTCATCGCCCTTCGTGAGTGGCGGACGCGTATGGTTTACCGATGCCGCCAACACTATTTATGCGCTCAGTTCCAGCACGGGACGTCTGATCTGGAAGGTTGCCACCGGCCCTGATCTGCCAGTCGTCGGCGGATGGGACTTCTACCAGTCCTCTCCGACGATCGTGGATGGGGTTCTCTTCATCGGCAGCGGCGACGGCCATCTTTACGCCCTGAGTGCGAGCACAGGCCGGCGGCTCTGGGCCTTCGCCACGCGGGGTCGGGTGCATACCTCACCGGCTGCGTGGGGTCGCCACGTTGTCTTCGGCAGTATGGATGGCGCGCTGTACGCGCTCGACCGTGGGACTGGCAATCTCCTCTGGAGATATCAAACTGATACCCGTGCGCCCTTCCCGATGACCGGAGTCTTCATCGGCTCGCCGACGATCGCTGCAGACCTGGGACTGGTGTTCGCAGGCTGCCGCGACGGGTACCTCTACGCATTCGACCTTGCGACGGGAAGGCTGCGCTGGCGGCTCGACGAGCATGGCTCCTGGGTGGTGAGCACGCCTGCCTACGAGAATGGCATCGTGTACGCAACGACCTCCGATACCCGGCTGGTGGAAGCGGTGGATGCGAGGACGGGCAAGGTTCTATGGCAGGAACAGGGCGCTGGTTACGAGTTCCCCTCGCCCGTGGTGACCCAACAGGCCGTGTATGCCGCCTTCTGGAGCGCCGGGGTCGGGAAATACAACAAAGCCAACGGCCACCCGGTCGCCGGCAACGGCGGCGAGGGACCGTTTCTATCCTCGCCGGTCATTGCCGGCGGAGTGCTCTTCATAGGCTGCGACGACGGGAACGTCTACGCATTCGGCTGAGCGACGCCATCGAGCCAGGTCCGAGCGCCTGCGTCCGCTCGCACGGGATCGACAGTCGTGGATTTCTTCGATCGCCGAGGTCAGGCGCGGCCGGCGCTTGACGCGCCCTGTACGCAGTAGCATGATCTTTACTGCGCAAAGGGGCGCACGCGGGTCCGCGCGCAGGACTGAGTCCACCCTTCTACAGCTACAGGTGACGGCACGTCGTCTTCCATGTTAGCCAGCCTGCGGACCGCCGGCTCGAGCATGGAGAACCATCGTGCCCCACTCCGTACTGCCCAGTAATCCCGATCTCGATCAGCTCAAGCGACAGGCCAAGGAGCTGCTGCGCTCTGCGAGAGGCGGCGATGCCGCTGCACTCGCGCGCTTTCGGCTACTACCGGCCTTCAGAGACCTCGGCGAAGAGCAACTCGGGCGCACGTCATTCGCGCTTCATGATGCGCAATCGGCGATGGCCCGCGAATACGGCTTCCCTTCCTGGAAGGCGCTGAGCGAGCACGTCGCTCTAGTGACACTGAAGCTCAGTGATGCCGTGCACGAATTCGTTGAAGCCGCGACCGATGGCCGTGAAGATCGTGCCGAGCGCCTGCTGCGATTGCATCCGGGTATCCTCGGGGAAACTTTTCATGTCGCCTTGGTCACCGGTGATGCGCAGCGCGCGAATGCGTGGCTCGCGAAACATCCCGAGCTCGCCCTGAAACCCGGCGGACCCCGTGGCTGGGAACCCCTCCTCTATGTCTGCCATACATCGTTGCGCCACGGCGGCATCGCCGACCCGGGGGGGTTGGTTGCAATCGCCCGTCGGCTGCTCGAGCTCGGTGCGGACCCTGCCACGCGCTTTCCCTGGCTGCATCACGGGGTGCGACGCCCGGTGCTCTGGGGAGCCTCGCGCGTAGTACGGTTCCTACCGTTGGTCGAAGTGCTGCTCCAGGCCGGCGCAGATCCCAACGACGGCATCACATTCCCCCTTGCGGCCGGAGCGGGTGATGCGGCCGCGCTCGACCTTCTCACCGCCTACGGAGCCAACCCGAATCAGCGCTGGGCCACCGATGGCGCGGCGACGCTCTACGCCATTCTGCATTGGGCCACCACCCCGGTTGGAGTACATTGGCTGCTCGAGCATGGGGCCGAGCCCGACCCTGTTTTTGGCGACAATGGCGAAACACCGCTGCACATCGTCGCCGAGCGCTGGGACGTGTCGCTCGCCGAAGCGCTTGTAGCCCACGGCGCCGACCCAACCCGTAGGCGCGCGGACGGTCGCACCGCTTATGAAATCGCGGAGCTCAACGCCAACCACAGCGTCGCTGACTGGTTGGCCAGCCGCGGCGCGGCAGGAGAGCTGCGGCCTGTAGATCGCCTCGTATCCGCCTGCAGTCGCGGAGATCGCAAGATGGCGGCGGAAATGTTGACCGCAGAGCCGGAGCTGCGCAACAAATTCGGCGACGAGCACTATGCAACGTTGTATCGTGCCGCCGATCAGGGTGATGCGGCGGCACTCGAGGCACTGCTTGCCGCCGGGCTCGATCCGGATCGCGGCGATGAGGAGATCGGCAAGACCGCCCTCCACTGCGCCGCGATGGCAGGGCACGCCGACGCCGTGCGCGTCCTCCTGGACCACGGCGCCTCACCGTACTGTCGTGACCGCGAGTTCAACGCTCCACCTTTGGTCTGGGCCGCCGAGGGAGCGCGAACGCGTGCGGGCCACGAGGCCGAATACGCCCGCGTAGGCCGCCTGCTCCTGGACGCCGGCTCCTTGCCCGAGTGGCATACGGACAAAGGAGGACCCGCTGAAGCTGTGATCGAGATCATCGAGGAGTGGCGCCGCGCCCGGCCGGAGCGACCAGCATGAGCGTCAGCCTTCAAGATCAGGCTCGGACGCCAAAGACGCGTCCCGTATTCATAGCTGTCATCGCAGCGGTGTTCGTTGCAATTGGGCAGGGTGATGTCTGGCGTGGTGCGGGCCCACTCGCGAGCAGGCATTTACATCCGACGGTCGAGGACCTGACGATCCTGGGCATCGGGACAGCAGCGCTGCTCGGCGGCATCTTCGTGTTCAAGGGCCACAACTGGGCTCGATGGCTGCTGGCCGTCTGGATGGCGCTGCATGTCGCTTTTTTCATACGCCAGCCTTACGTCCTGCTGGTGCACCTCGCGATATTCACCCTCATTCTCGCGGGACTTTTTCATCCGGCTGCATCGAGATACTTCCGGCAGTCGGACGGGTGACGGGCCTCACCGGCGACGGTCGAGTTGTTGTGGTTTGCGCTCCTCTCCTTTGCACTCGGCGATCGTTGGGAGCATACTCGCGCCCAACAACAAACCGACGCCCACTGCGAGTTGGAGGGGGAAGTCATGAGAGCGCTAACACGAGTCGCTGTCGCCTTCACTGCGCTTGCGGCCACGCTGCCGCTCGTTGCCGCAGCGCAACAACAGCCGGGTGCGATTCAGGTTCGACTGCAGGAAGTGATCGTCACGGCGACGAAGCGATCGGAGAACATCCAGAACGTCCCGTTCTCCGTGTCGGCCACGAGCCAGGACCAGATCATCAACTCCGGGGCCGCCGACATCGTCGATCTCGCCCGCAACGTGGCGGGTTTCGCCGTTGCGGATCTTGGCCCCGGCCAGAGCCAGATGGCGATCCGCGGCATAAGCTCGGGCCAGGTGATTCGCGACCAGCCCGGTGTCAAGGAGCAGGTGGGCGTCTATCTCGATGAGTCGCCCATCTCCGTCGCGCTCTTCACGCCCGACCTCGAGCTCTTCGACCTCGACCGATTCGAGGTGCTGCGCGGTCCACAGGGGACGCTCTTCGGCGCCGGCTCGGAGGCCGGTACGGTGCGCTACATCACGCGCCAGCCAGTGCTCGGCAAGCTCGAAGTACTGTCCGATGCGGCCTTCGAGGGCGTGAGTCACGGCAGCGAGGGGGGCTATCTCAGAAGCGCGCTCAACCTTCCGCTCAGTGATACCGTGGCCGCCCGCCTCGTCACCTATTGGCGGCATATGGGGGGCTTCATCGATGCGATCACACCGCTCGGCCCGGAGGGAGCCGAGAGCCCGAGCGGCTTCAAGGTCCAGAAAGCCGTCAATACCGGCGATCGTGGGGGTGGACGCCTCGAGCTCCTCGTCAAGCCGAACGCGGCGCTTTCGATTACGCCCCGCCTGGTGTTCCAGAAGCTCCAGACCAACGGCTTTCCCCGCGTCGACATTTACAACATTCTCGCCAATCCCTACACGACCACGCAGCCCGCCGTGAACATCGGCAGCCTGCAGCAGTACCGGCAGCAGCAGGAGGGCCTGACCGACGACTTCACGCTCGCCGATGTCAAAGTTGCCTACGACCTCGGCTTCGCTACCCTGACCTCGGTGACCTCCTATACGCATCGCAATGTTCTGGTACTGCGCGATGCGACGCAGCTTACCGGCAGCGTGACGGTCGATGCGTTCACCGACGCATCTACACCGGCTGACCCTGCCGGGGTTCGCACCAACTCGCCCCTATACGACCGGACGCACCTCAACGTGATATCCCAGGAGGTACGGCTTGCGTCGAACGGCAAGCAAACCATCGACTGGCTGGTCGGGGGCTTCTTTCAGCACACGGGAAGGCGGTACGGACAGTCCTTGCCGACGCCCGGCTACGACGCGCTCAATGCGAAGTTCGGTAATCCACTGGGCACCGATCCGCTCGCACCCCCCGACATGCCGTTCTGGTCCGATATCAGCTACAAGCTGAGGCAGTATGCAGCGTTCGGAGAAGGCACCTGGCACGCGACCGACCAGATCTCGCTCACCGCTGGGCTGCGCTACTACAAGTACGACGAGGACCGGGTGCTCAACTTCCACGGGGTGTTCTCCTCCCCCACTCCCGCCGGCGGCATTCCAGGGAGCGTCTCCTCGAGCGGCGCGTCGCCGCGCATTATTCTGAGCTACAAGGTGCTCCCGGATGCGCAGATCTACGCGCAGGCCTCCCGCGGGTTCCGCCTGGGCGGCATCAATGATCCTATCAATCTGCCGCTCTGCTCGGCGACCGATAAGGTCATCTTTGGCGGCTACGGCACGTGGAAGGACGAGAAGCTCTGGGACTATGAGGTCGGCTTGAAGTCGCAGTGGATGGACCGGCGTCTCACGCTCAATGTAGCCGCCTTCTACGAGGACATCACGAACCTGCAGGCGACCGCCACCGCCGGCACCTGCTCCTCGCGCCTCGTCATCAATGTGCCGACCGCGCGCAGCGAAGGATTCGAGGCGGAGGTTTTCTTCAGGCCCGATGCGATCTGGGACTTTGGTGTGTCCGCGACCGCCCTGAATGCGAAGCTCACTTCCTCGGTCATCTCCTCGCTCGGCGTCGTCGGTGGCCTCCAGGACGGTAATCGGCTCCCGACTGCACCCAAGTTCCAGGCAGTCGGTTACGCTGGATTCACGATACCGTTCAGAGGCTCGACCGACCTGTTCGGGAACTTCACCCTGCAGTACGTCGGCTCTTCCTTCTCCCAATTCGAGAATGAAGAGCCGGGGTGGGGCCAGATCGGCGGCACGGCGGCCGACCCGAACGCGGCCCGGCTCATCGCATATGGCGGCCCGCTCACCACCAGCCAGATCAATTTCAACACGGAGCTACCGTCCTACACGCTTGCCAACCTGCGGTTCGGCCTGAAGTCAGATAGCTGGCAGGTCGCTGCCTATGTCAACAATATCGCCGATAAGACCGCGGTCCTGGCACTCGACTACGAACGCGGTCGGAGCGCGCGTATGGCCTACCTGACGAACCAGCCGCGCACGATCGGCATCTACGGCAGCCACTCGTTCTGATGGAGAACGATGCAGATACCGTCGAGCGGGGTGAGACAAACCCAGGCCCCAGCGCGAAGTCGCTGACTCGCCGGGAGTTGCTCGGCGGAATGGCTGGTGCCGCCACGGCGCTCGTTGCGTCTCATGCCGGCGGGGCGCAACCGAGCACGTCTCACCACGCTCGCAAATCCTGGGACGTCGTCGTGGTCGGCGCCGGAGTCTTCGGCGCGTGGTCAGCCTGGAATCTCCTTCGCAAAGGCAAGCGCGTCCTGCTGCTCGATGCCCGCGGACCTGCCAACGAGCGCGCGTCCTCGGGCGGTGAGTCGCGCATGACACGCGCAGCCTATGGCCCCGATGAGGTCTACGCGCGGATGGCATGGGAGTCGCTGACGGATTGGAAATGGCTCTCGAAGGACGCGGGTCTGCCGATTTTCCATAGGCTCGGAGTCTTGTTCTTCTTCGCGAAGCCGGAACAGTATGCAACCCGTTCCGTGGAGATCCACCGCCAGCTGGGCATTCCCATCGAGACGCTCCATCGCACGGAGCTGGCACGCCGCTTCCCCCAGTTCCGCTGGGATGGAATCGAGCTGGGCTTGTTCGAGCCGGATTTTGGGGCACTCATGGCCCGCCGGGCGGTGCAGACGCTGGTCGCGCGGTTCACAGCGGCTGGTGGCGATTACCGTCTCGCGCAGGTGGCAGCGCCGAGCACCGCCGCGTCGACAGCCCCTTCGCTCGATGAGCTCACGGTGTCCGGAGGCGAGCGACTCAAAGCCTCGAACTATGTCTTTGCCTGCGGACCCTGGCTGCCCAAATTCTTTCCCGACCTACTCGGCTCGCGTATTTTCGTTACGCGCCAAGAGGTCTTTTTCTTCGCTCCGCCGGCAGGAGATGCGCGCTTCGAGCCTGCGGCACTGCCTGGATGGGCGGATTTCAACGGTGGCGACATTTTCTATGGCTTCCCCGATCTCGAGGCGCGCGGCTTCAAGATCGCTCATGACAAGCACGGTCCGCCAATGAACCCCGATGCCGGCGACCGGCTGCCCTCTACCGAGGCTCTGGCACAAGCGCGTGCGTACATGGCGCGCCGCTTCCCTGCGCTCTCCGGACAGCCGCTCAACGGATCACGGGTCTGCCAGTACGAGAATACCTCGAACGGCGACTTCCTCATTGACCGGCATCCGCGCTGGCAGAATGTCTGGCTGGCCGGCGGTGGCTCCGGGCATGGGTTCAAACACGGGCCGGCCGTCGGGCGGTACGTGGCGCAACTCGTGAGCGGAGAGCACTTTGCGCTCGAGCCGCGCTTCAGCCTCGCTACGAAAGGCGAGGAGCAGCATCGCGCGGTGCATTAGCAGTCTGAAAGGCCCTGAGGGATTCCCGGACGGCACCAGGCTACGGGAGAGCAGCGCTGCTCGGCGGCATCTGTGGAGCACGGGGGAACGGTGAGAGTACCTTACGCTGGAAAGTGGCAGAAGGAAGCAGACAAGCTGAGGGAGATCGCGCTCGGCTGCGGCCTGAGCGAGGAGACAAAGTGGGGCAAGCCCTGCTTCACCTACCGCAAAAAGAACGTGGCAATCATCATCCCGCTGAAGGCCGCGTGCACGCTCTCGTTCTTCAAAGGCGCGCTGCTCGAGGACCCGAAGCGCATCCTCCAGAAGGTCGGTAAGCATACCCAGGCAGGCCGCTGGATCAGGTTCACCTCTCTCAAAGAAATTTCCGCCCTGCAGTCGACTCTGAGGAGCTATCTCTACGAAGCCATCGAGGTAGAGAAGTCCGGCAAGAAGGTAATCCTGAAGAAGGATGCAGAGTATCCGGTTCCTGAGGAATTGCAGGCCAGGCTGGATGCAGCTCCGGAGCTGCGGGCGGCATTCGAAGCGCTGACGCCCGGGCGGAGGAAGTCCTACATCTTCCATATCTCGGACGCGAAGCAGGTGAAGACGCGGGCAGCACGGGCGGAGAGATGTATTCCAATGATCTTGAGCGGCCGAGGGTTCAACGAGCCCGGAGGTTGAACCGCTGGTCGCGAGGCCGTGCCAACAACATCAACGCGCACACACCGGCCCCGCCCGCAGCGCATGAAGTGCGCCGATGGCGCGTGGGAGCTCCACGCTCGCGAAAATGGGGTCGCTCCGCGAGGCGCCGGATCGGTGTGCGGATCCGGAACCTCGCGGCAGCGATCAGCTCAGCCCGACGGTACGGGCAAATGACGTCGCGCACCGCTCCCGAGACTCAGTGGCGCATCTCCCAGTACCGCGGCACCTTGTAGTAGTCATAGGTGCGATCCCGGAACTGCCGCCCGTCATCACGCGTGAGCTCATCAATCGAGCCGGCCGGTGCGGCCTCGAGCTGCTCTTTCGTATAAGTGACGACGTAGGCACCTGCGCCCTCGTCATAGTCGAGGGCGGCCCAAGGAATGGGATGGTATTTTTCCCCCATGCCCAGGAAGCCCCCGAAGCTGATCACGGCGAAGAGGATGCTGTTGGTCTGTTTGTCCAGGATGACGTCTTCAACCGTACCAATTTTACTGCCAGAGGGATCCACGATATTGGTGCCGAGCACCTTCTTCGCGCGGATGGCAGAGGTATGACCCGTTGCGGTAGGCATGGAATTCTCCTTCACGCTGCAATCAGTTCCTGCGCAACTCGCCGGGGCGCGATTGGTTCCATCGCGGCAGTCGTGGCGCGGCCCGAGCAAGACCCTCCGCCTGCCAGCGTAATCTCAGACGTCAGGAAAGGGAGCACGGCATGCCGCTCGCGTCGCTGAAGGCCGCGCTGTGGAAAGCCGTCGCGCCCGACTCTCCCGCCCAAGGGGGCCCGCTGGCCCGGAGCCATCCCGATCGCGTTCCACCGGCAGATCGCTGGCGGAACTTGGGCCAAGTGGGATTATGAAGGAGAGTCCGGAGTAGCCTGCCCGGACGCTTCAGAAGGCAAGGCGACGCCACGCAGTCCCAGCCCACCCAGCAGCGCCGCAGCGGCCGTGATGCAGGCGCTCACTGCAAACGCCCTCCGATAGCCGCCCGCAAGCGCCTCCAAATGACCAGCGCCAGCGGCGGTGAGCGCGGCGCCGTGCAGCGCGGCCACGCTCGCGAGTACTGCAAGCCCCAGCGCGCCGCCGAGCAGGAATGCGGTGTTGACGATCCCTGACGCAAGGCCGGATTCGGTCTGCGACACCTCACCCATCGCCGCCATCAGCATCGGGTTGAAACCGATGCCCGCGCCGACGCCGAGCAACGCCATTCCCGGCACGATGTCGCCGACCAGAGTCCCGTTTAGCGGCACGCGCGCAAATAGCGCCAGACCCGCACAGGCGAAAAGGAGACCCACACCGAGGGGCAGGCGCACGCCGAAGCGCATTACCAAGCGCGCCGACAGGCCAAGAGAGAACACGGCCATGATGAGGTTGGCAGGAATGAACGCGATGCCGACCTGCATGGGGGTGAATCCCAGCACGAGCTGCATGTACAGCGCCGAGAGAAAGAACCAGGCGAACATCGCTGCCGACCAGAGCATCGCGCAGATGCTGGCGATCGAGAGATCGCGCAGACGAAACATCGCGAGCGGCACGAGGGGCTTGCGCGACCGGCCCTCGATTGCCAGAAAGAGTCCGAAGACGGCCGCCGCAGCGGCGAACAGCCCGAGCGTCCTCCACGAAGTCCAGCCCGCTCCATTGCCATTGATCGTCGCGTATACTGCCAGCAACAGCGCCAGCGTCACGCTCACCGCTCCGCCCACATCGAGGTGCTGTGGGCGGTCAGCCTCGCCGGCGTGGGTCGGTAGCTGCCACCAGCACAACGCAAACACCAGGATGCCGAGCGGCACATTCACCAGAAAGATCCAGTGCCAGTTGAAGCCGCCGGTGAGCGCGCCGCCGAGCACGGCGCCGATGCACCCGCCGCCGGAGCAGACGAAGCCATACACCCCCATCGCCTTGGTGCGATCGGCCGTCTCGTTGAACAGATTCATGATGAGCGACAGCGACACCGAATCGACCACTGCGCCGCCGAGGCCCTGAACGCCGCGGGCCCACACCAGGAACGTGCGCGAAGCGGTCAGGCCGCAGGCGAGTGAGGCCAGCGTGAACAAGCCGAGTCCCAGCAGGAACACGCGGCGGTGCCCGTAGAGATCCCCGAGGCGTCCGCCAAGGAGCAGAAAGCCGCCGAAGATCAGCATGTACGCATTGATGACCCAGGCGAGCGAGGCGTCATCGAAATGCAGATCCGCCCGGATCGACGGCAGGGCCACGTTCACGATGGTCATATCGAGCACGATCATGAGCGCCCCCAAACAGAGGATGCTCATGGCGAGCCAGCGATTTCGGTAGTGCCGATCGGTGCTCATTTGTCAGTGCTCAACCCGGCCGCGGGCAACTGTATCAGCACGCTTCAATGCTTGAGCTCCACCAAAATACTCTCGACCGGATCGATAGCTTCGTCTCGATGAGTCACCGGCGGTCGAATCATCACCTCGCCCGCCTTCAGCTCCGTCACCTTTTGGGTACCATCCGGTAGCGTATAGCGGACGCGCCCGCCCTTGAGTACCACCACGACCGACTCCGGGTGGGAATGCATTGCGGACTCAGCGCCTGCCGCGGGGGCATAACGCAGCACCCTGACTTTGTCATCCTCCGCGACGACCTTGAGGAATGGCAGCCGCTGCTGCATCACGTCTTGCGCGAACGCCCCTGCGAGGGCTCCGAGGAGCAAGCCGATAATCCCCAGGATTCTCACACGTAGTAGTTTCATAGCGCGGGCACCATGGTCGTTGATGACATCGCAGCGTGTGGGCCGACGATTCCCTGGACGACGCCGACAGGAACTTTGCTCTGGTAAAGTTGGGGCCCTGGTCGATGCACAGGGGGGCCGGGACATGGTGACACTTTGCGACATTTGCTTGAGGTACGCAAATGCCGTGGCGGCAGTGTCGTCCTATGGACAGCGGCTCGAGTTCGTGGCTCGATTGCACGCTTGGCGGATCAAGAAGACGGCAGGAGACTGCGAATCTGCCTCACCGCGTCATCGACCTTGATGTCGAATGCGCGCTCCCCCGCTCCGCCGTTGGGCAGCGGCCGGGTCGGAACCGTGGGGTCCAGGGGGCACCCCGCATTCATGTGAGCGCGAGCTCATACAGCACTATGCTGGTCGGAGCGGCTGAGATGCTCGTCGCCATCGGGTCGAAGCCTGCTTGTCGGATGACTACCTCAGGCTGCTTGCCGACGCTGTTCTGTGCATCGAGACCCGGAGCAGCCAGCGTCCAGCAGCGCCCCCTCGCCGCTTTCTGGAAGCCTTGCACCGTGAGGCGCAATGAGCGCGTTTCTTCGGTGGCGTTCACCACCGCCACGATCAGCGCCCTGCGATCGGCGGTAAGCGCCGCCGATACGTCAAGCGGCCAAGTGTCGCTCCCGGTGTTGACTCTTGGCTGATCCCCGCCGATCGGATACTTGGGCGGCGGCACCGGGGAGTTCCCGGTCACGGCAACCGGAACCTTGCCGAAATGCCGGTTATAGAGCTGGAAGACTCGTCCATAGGCATTGACGGCCGCATGCGTGCGGTCGAAGCTCAGCCAATTCGTTGCCATGGTGAAGCCCGCCATCTCGATGAAATCGGAATGGCGGAAGAACTCGTGGAACGCCCGGGCGATCGCCAGGCAGCCCTTGAGGTCCGGCTGGAAGTGGTAGGCCCACTCGTCGAAGAACACCTTCACCTTGCCTCGGCTGAGCTCGGGGAAGCGCTTCTTGTATTCCTCCCAACAGTCGGCCATGGTCGCCACCCGCTGTGCCGGCGCCTGCGCCCATTGCGGCAGCGTCTGCACGATGTCTTCGTTCTTGCCGGTGGTCAGGTTGAAATGCTTGTTCTCCGGCGGATAGGCATGCGTGGCGAGCGCGTCGAACTTGCCCCGGCAGTGCTGCAACATCCCGCCGGCCCAGTCACGGTCCGAGCCGTACGGGACGAGCGGACTGCCGGAATCGCTCAAGATGCCTTGTCCGGTCGTCATCTCATCGACAAACCCGCCCGGGGCGATGATGTAGATCGAGGGGTCGACCTGGCGCATCGCATCGGCGAACATATTGTGCTTGATGACGTACTGCTCGAGCGCCATGTGGCCGAGCTGCCAATGACCGTACATCTCGTTACCCACGTTCCAGTAGCGGACCTTGTAGGGCTCGGGACGGCCGTTGGCGGCGCGCATGGCGCCCCATTTCGTGCTCGCAGCGCCGTTGACGTATTCCACGAGCTCGGCACCGGAGCGGGGCTCTCCAAAGCCTGTGTTGACGCACCATTCCGGTTCCACGCCGAGGATCTCCCGGCACATCTGCAATAGCTCATCCACGCCGACGTCGTTGGGCTGTACGGCGTGCCATTGGGGGTCCATTACCGGCGGGCGCCTGTCGGGATCGCCGATCGTATTCTTCCAGTCGTAGCCCGAGACGAAATTACCGCCCGGCATCCGCAGAATCCTGCAGTCCATCTCCTTCATCAATGCCATGGTATCGGCGCGGAATCCTCTGATGTTATCGGCCGGCATCAGCGAGACCGCACCGACGCGGAAGGTGCCGCCGCCCTTGCCAACGATCTCGAACCGGCCTGCCGTGGTATCGGCGGGGCAGGTGAACTTCAGCGGTACCACCGACCAATCCGGTCCGGCAACGATGCGCAGCGTCTGCCGCTCGTCCGCACCCTCACCCCAGATCAAACTCGCGGAAAGCTCCGCGGCCGGATCGGCTGCCAACACGACACGGCCGGCGTATCCCTTCCGGGCCAGCGACAGCCCGGATTGAGCAATGCCGCGCGCGCGCGCCCCTGCCAGATGCACGACCGGGCTGTGCCTGCCGACATAAGGAGCGATGCTGTCCATGGTGATGCCGGAATCCGGGCCGACCGGCACCCATTTGTTCGGCTGCGGCATCATCCGGCGCATGAAGCCTTCCGGTTGCGGCAGCGGCTTGGAGTCGACCGCATGGTAAAACTTGCGGTCATCGAGCACCTCGCTCCAGAGGCTGTAGTTGATTAGATTCGCGATGTGCTCGATGAAACCGCCGTACAGGTAGTCCGAGATCGGGTGGCCGCGCCTGGCGGCATCTACGACTGCGGACAAGCCACTTGCAGCCGCCGCGGGCAGTGCCGAAGTCAAAGTGAGTGCCAGGGAAGCCTTCAGCGCCGCGCGACGCGATATGAGCAGATCTTTCGTCATGTAGTGGTCCCGAATGAGTGTTCTTTCAGCAGGGCCTTCATCAGGCGCCCCACTGGATCACGGCGTACGACCGCGGCGGCAACTCGAGACGCGTTTTTGCACCGCGCGTCACGGGTCGCGGCAGCTGTGTCGGGTGCACGCGACGCGGAGCACCGAAATCGTTGCGGGCCTCGAGGTCATCCCCGGTGAGCACGAGAGCGAGCTGCACCGGGCCAGGGGCCCGGTCCTCCCAGATGACCTCGATCGGGCGCGCAGCCAGGAGGTCGCGATTGAGAATGAATAGTGCAGTCTCACCGCTGCGAGGCGAGACCGTCCCGGCAGCATCGATGAAGGGTACCGGCTTGGTGTCAGTCAGCTCGTAGGCCGGAGCCGCAACCAGAAGATCCAGCACCGAGCCGCGCGCGAGCTCGAGAGCCCAGCGGTAAGGAAAATAGGTGGTCTGCAGAAGGAGACCCTTGCGATCGGTCATGATCGGCGCATGCACGTTCACGAGCTGCGAGAGACACCCGATTCTCACCCGATCCGCATGTCTCATCAGGGTGTTGAGCAGCCCGCCAACGAGCAGCGCATCCTCGAGGTTGTAGTTTTCCTCGCGCAGGTGCGGTGCGACCTGGCGTGCCCCATCGTTGACGAGGTTTCCGTAGAGGACGTTCCACTCATCGTACGAGATCCACAACGTCTTTGAGGACCCCTTGCGCGCGCGCACGTAATCGCAGACATCGATGGTCTCGCGAATCTGCCGCTCCATCTCGAGATTGAGCGCCACGTGTTTCTCGCTGCGCCGAGCCGCCTGATCGGGTGCGGCCCCGAAGTAGCCGTGTATCGAGATCGCATCGACGTGCTCGTAGCAGTGATCGAGCACCTGGCGGTCCCACTGAAGATACGTCGGCAGCCCCATCCAACTCGACCCGCAGGCGGTGAGAAACACCGCAGGGTCGACGGCGCGCATGCGCTGGGCCGCGTCAGCCGCCTTCCACCCATACTGCTCGGCACTCATGTGGCCTATTTCCCACGGCCCGTCGAGCTCGTTCCCGAGTCCCCAATAACGTATCTTGTAAGGTTGCGAATGCCCGTTCCTGCGACGCAAGTCGCTCCAGCGGGTGCCCCCGGGGAAGTTGCAGTACTCCACGAGCGCGGCAGCTTTCTCGGGCGTGCCGCTGCCGAGATCCACGGTCATCAGCGCCTCGGCACCGGCGGCCTTGCACCAGGCCATGAACTCGTCCGTGCCAAAGCGATTGGTCTCGATCGTATTCCATGCCTCATCGAGCACCCGAGGCCGCTGCCGGACCGGACCTACGCCGTCGAGCCAGTCGTACTGCGAAAGGAAGCTGCCTCCGGGACCGCGGATGAGAGGCACTGCGAGCGATCGCACCGCCGCAAGAACGTCCGTCCGAAATCCCTGCGCATCCGCAAGCGGCGAGGCCGGCTCAAAAATGCCGTCATAGACCGCACGACCCAGATGCTCGAGAAACGAGCCGAAGACCGTCCGGTGCAGGGGGCCAACGGTTCTGCGGGTATCGACGTAAATCCGCGCCGGCTGCTCTGCAGGCGCTGCGAATGCCAGGCGGTTGCGCAGCGCGCCTGCGGGCACCGCAAGGCCGGCAACCGATGCCTGGCGGAGAAATCGACGTCGAGAAGATGAGAACACCGTCGCGAGCCCCAATAGTCACTGCGGCAACATCACTTGGCCGCGCATCCGGACCGTGCCCGCGACCACGGGCGCACCCGTTCCCGGCTGGCCGCCGCCGATGGAAATCTCGTACGTGCCCGCCGCGACGATGATGTCGCCGTCGTCGGTCACCATGCTCAGGTCGCGACGCCTCAGATGGAACCGAACGATCCGACTGTCGCCAGGAGCCAGGTGAACACGCTGGAAGCCGCGTAACGCCCGCAGAGGCGCGCCAGCAAGGTCGGGAAACTGGAGATAGAGCTGCACGACCTCATCGCCAGCCATCTTCCCCGTGTTGGTGACGCGCACCGAGGCATCGAGCGGCTCGCCGGCCTGGATGGGTGCCTTGGGTAGAGTCAGATCGCCGTAACTGAAGGTCGTGTAGCTCAGTCCGTATCCGAACGGCCAGAGCGGCCGGCCGGTGAAGTAGCGGTACGTGCGTCCCTTCATCGAATAGTCCTCGAAGTGCGGCAACTGATCGACATCCTCGTAGAAAGTGACGGGCAGACGACCCGCCGGATCGCTGCTGCCGCTCAGGGTATCTGCGATCGCCGCCCCACCCTCCTCGCCCGGATACCAGGCTTCGAGGATTGCATCGGCATGTGCCTTCTCCCACGTGGCTGCGAGGGCGCTGCCGTTCATGAGCACGACGACCAAGGGTTTGCCGGTGGCCGCGACCGCCCGCACCAGCGCCTCCTCCGGCTCCGGTATCTCGAGGTTGGTGCGGTCGCCGCCGATGAACCCGGGCTCGTGGACCGGCAGCGCCTCGCCTTCGAGCCGGCTCGTGATGCCTACCGCGGCAATGATCACATCAGCGTTCCTGGCGGCGGCGACAGCCGCAGGATCAGGTGTATTGTCGACGGGTGCCCAGATGAGCTGCGCTTCAGGCTTCTCACCCGGCCGGTACCCGCACACAACGTCGATCTTGACGCGCTGCCCCTTCTCCAGGTGCACGCGACCCATATTTGCGCCAGCCCCATAGAGCAGCTCGACCAGCTGATCGCTCACCAGCAGGCGCGAGAAGCCGCCCGCCTTGACACCAAGATAGTAATCTCCGCTCGCCGGGCTCCGGACGAATCCCATCCAATGCACCGCGATGGGAGAATTCTTGCCCCGCAAGGCCGCAGGCAAGCTGCCTTCGCGGAGATCAACCGTGGGCTCGACTCGCGAGACGAGCGGCGCCGGTGGGCCCTCGAAACCCGACCCGGTGCCGTACTGTGCCTCGAGGCCGGGCTTGCCGGCGGGCGTGCTCAGCACCGCCATGGGCACCACGCTTCCCTGGTTGGAGAGAAACTGAGTGCCGACGACGTGCGTGATCTTCGCCTGCGGGAAGGCTGCCTCGAGCCCCTCGAGCAGAGTCACGGTATGAGTCGGAGTGCCATTGTAGTTACCCAACAGGACCGCGGTCTGATCTGCGAGCGGCCCGATGACTGCGATGCGCTTGACGGATCTCAGCGGCAGCACGCCGTCATTCTTCAGCAGCACCATCGACTCCTCGGCCAGGCGCAGAGCGAGCGAGCGATGCGCCGGGCTGTCGAGCTCGCTCGCGGTGATGTCGTCGTAAGGCACCCTGGAGGGCGGATCGAACATGCCGAGGCGGATACGTGCCGTGAACAGGCGGACGAGCGCGGTATCGATGGCGCTCACCGGCAAATAGCCCTGCTGAACGGCCTCGAGGAACGGCCGGTAATCGCTGCCGTCCTTGCCAGGCGCGAAGCCGAAGCATTCGTTGTCCATACCGCGCTCGAGTGAAAGGGCTGAGGCCTGCGCCTGAGTCGGGCGAAAGTGATGCGCGTTGAAAATATCCTCCACCGCGCCACAGTCGGAAACCACGTAGCCCTGAAACCCCCACGCGCCGCGCAGGGTGCGTTGCAGCAGGAAACGATTCGCGCACGCCGGTTCGCCGTTGATTGCGTTGTACGCGCACATCACGGAGCCGGCATGCCCTTCCACGACGGCGGCCCGGAAGGCCGGCAGGTAGGTGTCCTCGAGATCATGCTTGCTGACATCCACGTCGGCGAAGTGACGCGTCGGCTCAGGTCCGCTGTGCACGTCGAAGTGCTTGGGCGTGGCGATCGCTCGGTAATACCTGGGATTCGAGCCCTGCATACCGGTGACGTACGCCACCGCCATCCGACCTGTGAGGAAGGGATCCTCGCCGTAGGTTTCCTGTCCGCGACCCCAGCGCGGGTCACGGAAGATGTTGACGTTCGGGGCCCAGAAGTCGAGTCCGTGAAAGATCGTCGATCCTCCTGCCCGCACGGCCTGCGCATGTACCACCCGCCCTTCGATCGCGATGTTCGTCGCCATCTCATGAATTCCCGGCGCATCGAAGGTGGCGCCGAGCCCGACGGGCTCGGGAAACTCGGTAGTGCCGTCGACCTGGACGCCGTGGAGCGCCTCGCTCCACCAGTTGTAGGCGGGCACGCCGAGACGCGGAATGGCGTGCGCCGCGTTGACGAGCTGGGAGGCCTTCTCCTCGAGCGTCATACGATGGACGAGGTCGGCCGCCCGTTCCTCGGGTGGCAGGGCTGGATTCAGGTAGGGCAGCTTGGCCGCCTCCTGCGCGCCGGCGCCGGTGGCCGCCAGGGCGATGAAGGGCAGCAGGATGCCGAGCACGCGCTTGCCGGCCTCTCTCATAATTTCACTCCAGACCCATCTCAGTGCGCCGCGATCCGCAGCGCCCGCCCCTCATACCATGCCTCGCCGTCACTGACCGACGTCGGCTCTTCACCGAGACCGTGAGTCTGGCGCACGACGACCAGGCGAATCCGAACACGCTCCGGCATTCCGGGGTAACTCCCCTGCGCTTCGCCCAGCACGAGAGTTCGCGCGGCATCTTCCCAATGCATCGACACGATCCTGTGCAGACCCTTCTCGTATTCGTAAGTGTCGCCGGCGTCGGAATACCATTCGAAGTCGCCATCGGCGCCGGGATAGACGCGCACCTCCAGCAGGGCCACTGGAGCCTCGGCGTCCTGCACCGCGGGCCCGAGCGGAACGATGGAGCCGGCGCGCACGAACAGGGGAATTCGCTCGAGCGGCGCGGCGGCTTCGATGGATTCGCCGCCCGGCAGTCGTTTTCCCGTCCAGAAGTCATACCAGGCCGGCGCCGCGGGCAGGTATACCGAGCGACTCTCGGCTGCGGGCTCGGTGATCGGGGCGACCAGGAAGGCAGGGCCGAACATGAACTGATCGCCAATGTCCCGCACCCGGCGATCTTCCGGCCAATCCATCGGCAGGCCGCGCTGCATCGTGTAGCCGTCGCGGGTCACGCGCCAGGCCAGCGAATACACATAGGGCAGCAGGCAGTAGCGCAGGTTGTCATAGCGAATGAGGATGGGGGCTCGTGTCCCGTAGCTGAACAGCTCGTTGGTGTCGTTCACTCGGTGTCCATGTGTCCGAAGGATGGGGCAGAACACTCCGTACTGGAACCACCGTACGTAGAGCTCCTGATAATCGGGATCCCGCGTGTCGCGCTCGTACGGCCAGCCATACCCGGCGATGTCCGTCGTCCAGTAGGGAAGCCCGGACATCTGGAAATTGAGTCCCGCCGCGATCTGCCGGCGGAAGCTCATCCAAGTGCCGATCACATCGCCCGACCAGACGGTGGTTCCGTAACGCTGCTGGCCGAGGAAGGCCGAGCGAGTGAGGATGAACACGCGCTTGCGGTCGGTCTCGCGCCGCCAATGATCGTGTACTCCGCCGCAGTGCATCAGCGGAAAGACGTTGGTGTAGCGGGCGCCGTTGCCGATGGACAGCTGCAGCGCATCGAGCGCGGCGTCGCTCTGTCCGTTCCAGATCTCGGGCTCGCTGCTGTCGAGCCAGAAGGCATCCCAGCCTTCACGGAATTTCACACCGACCAGATGCTCCCAGTAGTAGTCCCGGGCGGCAGGATTGGTGGCGTCATAGACGTCGGCCCCGGGGATAATGAGACCGCGCCGCTTCATCTCCTGGTAGTTGCGGGAGGCCGGATCGAATTTCGCCCAGACCGACAGCATGGCGTGCACCCGCTCCGCGTGCAGCTTTCGCAATGCTCGTGGAACGTCCGGCCAAGGTTTGAGGTAGCCTTCCGCGTATTCCGGGTCGCCCTGGCGCTTCCACCAGAACCAATCCTGGACGATGAGGTCCAGCGGCACGCGCTGCCGCCGATACTCGGCGGCCACATCGAGCAGCTCCTTCGCCGAGCGGTAGCGATCCTTCGATTGGACGAATCCATAGGCCCAGCGTCCGAAGAGCGGCGCCTGTCCGGTCAGGCCGCGATAGATGCGGATGATCCGATCCATCGAGGGGCCGTAAAGAACGTAATAGTCGATGGCATCCGCCGCTTCGGCGGTGAGCTTGAGCTCCGTGGGGAACCGGTTGTCGAACCACGACTTCGAGGCGGTATTCCACAGCACTCCGTAGCCGAGCGTGGAGACGAAAAACGGAATGGCGACGCTCGTATTGGCCTGCGCCAGCTCGACCACCGTGCCGCGCTGATCGAATACCCCGCTTTGATGCTGTCCGAGGCCGTAGATTCCCTCCAGTGCCTCGGGATAGAAGCGCTGATCGACGCGATGTAGCCACTCGCCGTTCACCTGCTGGCGCACATAGTGCCGGGGAACGCGCGGAGACTCCTGCAACAGTGTCTTGCCGTTCGGATCGACGAAGCGCAGCAGGACACCCTCGAGATCCACTTCGACTGACATCGCCGCAGTTCGAATCGTCACCTTGCCCGCGGTGTGGGTGACGCTTGGCTGCTCCGCCGCCTCTGTCGGTATCATCCACGGTGTTGCTGCAGACGCACCCGCCGCGTCTCCTATTCCCGCCACCACATGAATTACGTCCGGCGCACAGACGATGATTCGCACCGACTCCGCGCCATTGCGAATCACTACGCCAGCAGGCATCCCTTCCACCCTGACCGACGTGGCCGCCCCGGATGTGTCCGAAGTAGGCGCCCTGGGCGCTTCGAGCCCAATGCCGGGCAACAGCGCACCTGTGGCTGCGATGGCGGAGGTGGTGAGAAAGCGACGGCGATCGAGAGGTTCTGTCACAACTTCTCCAGCCCTCGCTCTACGTCCCGCGGCCGCATTCGAGATGGGCCGCCCGGTTGATCGCCACCCGCGCCCGGAACCCATTGCGCTCGTGACATCCCCGGTGGGACCCGATCCGGTTCATTGAAGCGCGGACAAGCTCTGGTAGCGCTACCGTGACGGCTCTAGTATTGTCTTAGTTATTCGGTCGTGTCAAGCAGGGTGAGATTCACGTTGTTGAATGGAATCCTGCGCAGATTGACGACCGCGCCCGCAGAGCAGCAGCGAAAGGCCTGAGGATGAGCAAGCAAACCCCCACCGTGGCTTTCGTTCACGTAATGCGAGCGGCAATGCTGGCGCTCCTTGCCGCGATCACCGTCGTGCCGCGGGCCTTCGCGCAGGTGAAGACCGAATTGCCTCCGCCCGTGCCGGGCGCGCAGCCGGTCACCGTCGAGCACATCAAGGTCCATAGCGCCGCCATCGCTGGAAATCTGGAGGGCGAGTCTGCCGATCGCGACGTGATCGTGTTCCTGCCTCCCGGCTACGATCAGGACAGGAGCCGGCGCTATCCGGTCGTGTATGCGCTCCACGGGTTCTTCATCGGCGCCGAGGAATGGACTCACGAGATTCACGTGCCGCAGACCATCGAAGGCGCCTTCGCCAAGGGCAGCCGGCCGATGATCGTCGTGCTGCCCGACTCGAAGACGGTCTACGGCGGCTCGATGTATTCCAGCTCCGCAACGACGGGCGACTTCGAGCGCTTCATCGCGCACGACCTGGTCGCCTACATGGATGCGCATTACCGCACCCTCCCCAATCGGCTGAGCCGGGGCCTGGTAGGTCACTCCATGGGGGGATATGGTGCTGCCCGCATCGGGATGAAGCACCCCGAGGTGTTCGGCAGCCTCTACATCATGAGTCCCTGCTGCCTCTCGTCGAGCACCGTAAAGCCGATGGACGCCGCGACTGAGAAGGCGGTGCGCGCCCTGAAGTCGCCCGCGGATTCGGCCGCGCTGCCCTGGTACGTGCACCCGCAGCTCGCATTCGCTGCCGCCTGGTCGCCCGACCCGAAAAAGCCCCCCCTGTACTTCGATCTGCCTCTCGACAACGGCATGGCGCTGCCCGAAGTCCTCGCAAAATGGTCGGCAAACGAGCCGCTGGCGTTCATCGACCAGTACATCGGTAACCTGCGCGAGTATCGTGCCATCGCCATCGATGTTGGCGATCAAGACCCGTTACGATTCGATGCGGGCAAGCTGCACGGAATCCTCGGCGGCTATGGGATCACCAACAGTTTCACTATCTATCGCGGCACGCACACGAGCGCCGTTGCATATCGCTTCCAAGACCAGGTCCTGCCATTCTTCGGTCGGACATTGTGCTTCGAGCGTTGCAACTAGAACGCGGGCGGGCCGCCCTCATCCATTCATGCACGCGCCCTCAGTTGTGAAGCCCTGCGAGCACGTGCGGGCACAGCCATTGGTTATACCTCAGCCACTCCAGAATGGGTTCCTGCCAACGATCGCGGGGCATGAGAAAGAATCCGTGCTGACCCTTCGCGAAGAATCGCGCTTCGACGGCCACACCTGCACGGCGTAGTGCCTCAAAGAAGACGACGCTATTCTCCGGATCGACCAGCCGGTCATCCGCCGCATCGAGTATCAGCGTGGGCGGCGTCTCCTGGGTTACCCATAGCTCGCTGGAAAAGAGGCGGATCTGGGCTGCCGGCGGGTCGGTGCCCAGCAGCGCCTTGCGCGAATCCATATGCGCGATTTTCGCGTCCATGCTGATCACCGGGTAAACCAGAATCAAAAAGTCCGGGCGCAGGCTGATGTGCTCGGGATTATCCACATACGCCTCATCGAAATGCGTTGCCAGAGTCGAAGCCACGTGTCCCCCCGCGGAGAAGCCAATTGCGCCGACGCGCGTTGGATCCAGCTGCCACTCCTTGGCGTGGAGACGGACGAAGCGGATCGCCTGCTGTGCGTCCTCGAGGGGTCCGATCGACTTGACGACCATCGTCTGATCGCTCGGGATCCGGTACTTCACCACGAATGCCGTGATGCCGTGGTCGATGAAGAACTGAGCCTGCTGCGTTCCCTCGTACTGGAAGGTCAGCCCGGCATAGCTGCCGCCCGGAAAGATGAGAATACTCGCCCCATTGGCCCTGCTCTTGGCAGGTCGGTAGACCAGAATTTTCGGCCGAGACACCTTGCGCAGAAACCCGCGGTCCGCACCGTACTCCTCGTTCGGTGCCGGCTTTGAATTCGGGATCGGACCGTCACCATAGAGCGGGAAGCTCTGCATGCTCGGTGGCAAGACATCAGCCCTCGCAGGTGGCGGGGTAGTGATCTGCCGCTGCGTCGCCACGAGCTCTTGAGCGCAGAGCACGGCTGGTAGCACCGCAAGCGCAGCGAGAAAAAGCGACGTTTTTCGGATTCTCATGAGAGGTCCAAGATTCGGCTGGTGTGGGGCGCCCGGGCTGACGAGCTCTGACCGACTCGACGGAGCATGATATGCGGCTGATATATACTCAGACAAGAAACCGCCTGCTGCCCTATCATCGGGCGCTCATTGAAGGAGCCTGGAATTCCGATGCCATCACGTCTTCTGTCCCTTCTGCAAAGCCGGGTGTGCCGCAAGCGCACCGCCACTGCGCTCATCGGCGTGATTGCATACTCCTTTGCCGCTGCGCACGCATCCGCCGCGCCGACGCAGATTGCCGCTCAGCCGCCGATGGGCTGGAATAGTTACGATGCTTACGGGACAACCATCACGGAGCCCCAGTTTCGCGCCAACGTCCGCTGGATGGGCCGGCATCTCGCGCGTTATGGCTGGCGTTATGCGGTGATCGACGCGGAATGGTTCGTCCGCAATCCGACACCGACGGGCAACTCCCCCGTCTCCCTGCTGGTGCTCGACTCCCATGGGCGCTACGTCCCCGCACCGAACCGATTCCCATCCGCAGCCGGGAGCGCGGGATTCAAGCCCCTGGCCGACTACGTGCACTCGCTCGGCCTGAAATTCGGGATCCATATCCTGCGCGGCATCCCGCGCGAGGCCGTGGCCCGTAACCTGCCGATCGAGGGCTCGCCTTATACTGCCGCGCAGGCCGCTGACGTTCATTCCTCTTGCCCGTGGAACGCCGACAACTACGGCGTAGACCCTCATCGACCGGCCGGCCAGGCGTACTACGACTCCATCGCCCGCCTCTACGCCGCCTGGGGTGTCGACTTCATCAAGGCCGACTGCATCGCGAACCACCCTTATGCAGCCGCCGAGATCCGCATGCTCTCCACCGCTCTGCGCCGCAGCGGCCGGGACATGGTCCTCAGCCTGTCGCCCGGTCCGGCGCCAATCGGAAAACTCCCGCAGCTGCGTCGCGATGCCAACATGTGGCGCATCTCCAATGATGTCTGGGATCTGTGGCACAGCCGTAACCCCTATCCTCAGGGGGTCGGCGACCAGTTTGCGCGCGCCGCGCGTTGGGCGCCGCTCGCCACACCCGGGGGCTGGCCCGATGACGACATGCTTGCCCTTGGCGCCCTGCGCCCAGCTCCGGGGTGGGGTAAGCCGCGGCGCTCGCAGCTGACGCGTGCGGAGCAGCGCACCTACATGACGCTCTGGTGCATCGTCCGCTCACCGCTCTTCCTTGGCGCCAATCTCACGGCGGTCGATCCGTGGACGCTGTCGCTGCTCGACAACCCGGAGGTCATAGCGGTCGATCAACGCTCGGCCGGCGCCCACCAGGCTCTATCCGCCGGCGGCACGGTTGTTTGGGTCTCGCGACCGCAGGGCGAATACGCTCGCGATCGCTGGTACGTCGCCATCTTCAACCTGCGCGCTCGAAAGCGGACTATAGCTCTGCCCTGGGAGTCCCTCTCGCTCACGGGTCACCGGTATGCAATCCGAGACCTCTGGCATCGACGCGACATGGGTTCCGCTGGAATGCTGCGCGCACCGCTTTCCGCACACGGTGCGGCGCTCTACCTCGTCTCGCAGCAGTGAGCGGAATCGGCCAGAGTACCTAGCGTCCTAAAGATCACCCTCCAAGCTGATACCCACGGCTTCTCTGGGGGACTCCTCGTAGAGCGAGTGCAGTGAGCCGCAGCCATGTGACACCTCGCGTGGTGTTATGAGCCGCTCGGCCGCGATAACACCAGGTGGGCGGCGCCGGCATACGCAGGACTGCTTCAGAGAGAGGCTCGAAACCGAAGGGGACACAGAGGCGCCCACACTGGGTTTCGCGCCGATACCCGTCGTCGGAATAGACACTGAAAGATTGGTCGGAGCGCCGAGATTTGAACTCGGGACCCCTTGCACCCCATGGACGTTCCACGTGAAATCGCCGGAAACGCCAGGAGGTGTAGTGACAGCTAAGTCGCTGATTTCATTCCTTCCCGCGCCTTCATCCTAGTTCACCATACCACGTAGCATTACACTCCGACCCGTACAAATCCCGTACAAAAAAACCCTGGTCGGGGGCCCCATGGCAAAGGCGAAGAAGGCGGAGACAGCATACCCCGGCGGGAAGCTGGTTGCGAACGCGCTGGAGCGGCTCGAGGCGGGCAAAGAGGGGAAGCCCAAGGCGTACTCGGACGCCGCCCAGACCGGCCTACAATTCGTCGTACGTGGCCTCGCCGCCCGGCGCTCGAGGACATGGGTCCTGCGCATCGAGTTCCGCACGGAACCCACCCGGCTCACCCTCGGCCACTGGCCGAAGATGTCCCTTGCCGATGCGCGCGAAACCGCGCACCGCCTGCGCGAGCAGGCACGCAGGGGTATCGATCCGCGGAGGGCGAGGCAAGGGGCCGGGGCGCGGAGAGGACCACCGCCAGGGCCCATCGCGGCCACCTCCATCAACGCACCCCACAGCGTCGGCCACCTGGCCGACGAATTTTTGACTCGGTACGTCCAGAAAAATCGCAAGCGGCCCGAGGATACGGAGGCGAACCTCAAGAGGGACATCCTGCGCGTCTGGCGCAACCGAGACGCGCGCTCGATCACTCCCCGGGAAGTCGTCGATTTTTTGGACGAGATCGTTGACAGGGGCGCGCCGGTGGTCGCGAACCGGACCGCGAATCTCCTCGACCAAATGTTTCGCTTCGGGATCCAGCGCAGAATCGTCGAATCGTCGCCGGTCATGCTCCTGACGCCCCCAGGGGGCAAGGAGAAGGCTCGCAAGCGAACCTTGGACGATGACGAGCTCAAGGCCTTTCTCGCAGACCCGCGAGCGTGCACGCGGCAGGCGAAGCTCGAGCACATCATCATGATTCTACTGTTGACCGGCGCTCGCCGGGGCGAGCTCGCGCAGGCACGCTGGGACGAAATCGATTGGCAGGCAAAAACCTGGACGGTACCGGATGAAAACCATAAGGAGGATGAAGGTTACATCTGCCCTCTGACACCTCAGGCGATCGCGCACTTCCGAGCGCTCCAGGTGCTCGGGAGCAAGCGCAAATCGCCTTGGATCTGCCCGGCCAAAGGTCATCCGGGCCGTCATGCGAATCCTAGGGAGCTAAGCCGCCGGCTCGCCCGATGCAGGGAGCGCTTCCAGAAGCAAGGGATCGAGGACTTCACGCTCCATGACCTGCGGCGAACGGTTCGCACTGGGCTGGCCCGGCTCGGAGTCCTGCCTCATATCGCTGAGCGGATCCTCTCGCATGCGCAGCCGGGCATAGTCGGGGTGTACGATCGCTATCAGTATCTCGAGGAGAAGCGCGCGGCGCTAAAGAAATGGTCGGCGCACGTTGACGGATTGCGGTCGGAGCCAACAGGCAATGTCTGACTCAATGGAAATACCACTACCTCCGCACCTATATCGATTCCGCACTTACGGCGCCCCACATGCCCAAGGAAAGGACAAAGACACGGTATTTGACCTACTTGCCGGAAGGATTCGATTTGCGCGACTTCAAGACTTCAATGATCCGTTCGAAGGCCGTCCTCGTGCCGTTCCTGCGTTCAAAGATGCTGGGAAACAGCGAAGCGCTGTTCAGCGTTATATTTACATGATCCATCGGGAACACGGTTTCCCGCCTAAAGAGGCACGGCGGAAGGCCGAGGAGGCCATTCACCAAAAGTCCCAAGCAGAACTGGTTGACTGGATGGGCGAAAGGCTTATTGAGACAAACAGCGCGGACGGACTATACCTCTGCTGCCTGTCGGGACCCGACGCCATGGGAAACCCGTTGACGTGGTCTCACTACGCCGACCATCATCGCGGAGTTGCAATTCACTTCGACACTACACTACCGCCTTTCAGGTTCGCACTCCCTGTCGAATATTCGCAAACCTATCCGGAATCCGTAGTACCGCGCATCTACCAGGATCCATTGGAACACATGAAGCGCTCGTTCCTAACTAAAAGTCACTGGTGGTCTTACGAGTGCGAATTTCGAATCATAAAGGTCGATTGGTGGGCGTCTCAGCGGGACCCTCGAGCAACCTCCCTGCTCGTTCAATGGAAGGACACCACGGCGATAACTTCACCGGAAGCGGTGGTTGGTATTACGCTGGGGGCGCGAATGCCAGCCAGGGAAAGAGCCGAACTTACCGCCAAAATCAGAGCTTATTTCCCCGGCATCGAGATCTGGCACGCGTCCCTTCACCGATCCCGCTATGAGATTGTAGCGGACAGGGTCACCTAGCAGCGCCAGACCTTTGTCTGCGAATAGGCGTCGGGTGTAGCATAGACGAAAGGCCACCCATGCTCGACGACACAGATATCTTCCCCCCGCCCTCTCCACAAGACGAACCACCGAAGCGCCGAAAGTCTTCGGGCTCGGGGGCACGCCATAGCGGCGGGCGCGGTGGCGGCGGCCGAGGTGGATTACTCCGGAAGCAGCCTCGTAAGAAACGAACACCACGCCGCGGTCAGAGGCGTTCCAGCCGGCGCGGACGGCGCTAACAGCGGGGATCGACCGGTTCACCTTGCACGACTTGCGAGAACGGTCGGCACCTGCCTAGCGAAGCTGGGGGTGCAACCACACATTGCTGAGCGAGTGCTCTCCCACGCACAGCCCGATGTCGTAGGCGTATACGATCGCGACCAGTACCTCATAGAGAAGCGAGAGGGCCTCGAGCGGTGGGCGGAGCACGTTGAGGGTCTGAAGCCGAAGCGGACATAGACCGATGACCGAATCTACCAGCTCACCCGCTGACGAAGCGGCACGCCGCATCCTCCAGTACCGCGAACTTCTCGGTCACCTGCTGGACTGCACTCAGCGGATTTTGCCCACGGTCCGGTTCGACAAGAGACGCTCCCAGCACGTTGCCGCCATGTGCATTTACGCCACGATCCTCCAGTCCATCGGCGAATGCCACCGACTGATGGACCGCTCTACCGTAACCGTCCCCGGCATCATGAGGAGCGTCCTCGAGTCTTACGCTGACCTCAGCGCGGTCATCGCAAATCCTGAGTATCCAAAAAAGATGCTTGCTACGCTTTACGAAGAGCAGCGGAAACACCTGCAGGATGTCATCAAAGAGCCGCAGAACCCCTTCCACGCCCAGCTCGCAGCGAAGATCGATCCGAGAGCGGAGCTTTCCAAAGTCACCAGCTCACTCGACCACTTGCGCCAGGAGGGGCACGTCCCACTGCGCATCAAAGACCGGCTTGATGCAGCTGGGCTAGCCAACATATATCGGACAGTCTACTGGGAACTGTGCCTTCACGATCACAACAACCTTGCGGTGCTGGAGTCGCGTCATATCCGCCGAACCGGGGAAACTCAATTCGAGATTGACGTTTTTGCCGAGAATTCCGCTCATCAGATCGGAACCTCCTACGACACCCTGACAGGCATACTCGCCGACGCCTCCCATCGGCTCTATCGGCTGCTGGAGTTTTCGCCTCCAGACGAATTCAATAGGCAAGTCGAGGCCTTTGAGCGCTTCCGGCCGGAAGCCGTGAATATCCTGACCGCGCAGACGACACCCAGAGAGAATCAATATGGCCAATGAAATTGTGAGCGCCGGCGCCAAGGGCCTCTCGTCCATCGTAGGCGACGTATACCGAGACGTCGCTCAACCCTCAGCGAGGCAAGTAGGCCTTTCTCTCGGGACGTTGACGAAAGTCGCCCTATCGCCGGTTGACCTACTAAATTGGGGCTTCGAACAATCCAAAGAGTGGCTGAAGGAGAAAATTGCGACACGTATGTCGCGCACACCTCCTGAATATCGCGCCCAGCCGCCCGACAGCATTTGGCAGGCAGCGTTGAGTCATATCGCTCAATCGAACGATTCTCCTGAACTGCGCGATCTTTATGCAGAGCTGCTCCTGAAGGCAATGGACTCGCGGACCTCGGACAGCGTTCACCCGGCTTACTTCCACCTGGTTGAACAGTTGTCGCCTCAGGAAGCTCTAGTGTTAGTCGGTTTGCACGAGCTTGGTAGGGATGAGCTCTTCGAAGAGAAGATCACCCCCTATGGCAGCTCCTTGGGAAATTCTAGAGCAACCTCGGTGGAAGGACAATTCACCTCCTATTGCACGTCTGTTCTTTCTCGCACTCCAAGTCAGGCGGATATATGGTTGACCAACCTCTGCCGATTGGGCGTATTGAGCCTACAATCGTTCGGCGAAGCCATATTTCGAGAAGCGGAGAACGACAGGCACGGCTATCGCCCTCCAACTGTCGATAATCATGAGCATAGAATTTTGACGTTCACGGCCTTCGGTAAGGCTTTCATCAGTGCGTGCGCGCCGCTTCCATCCTCTTCCGAGAAGCCATCGGACCCGACGGAAGCCGTCGCCTGATGCTTTTGAAGGGACGCGCCTCGCATCGCAGGGCGGGTCATCTCCCATGCCGCCCAAGGGCTGCAGGCCTAGTGGAATGAGTCCGTGGCGTCCTAATGGCGTGTTCTCCCATATCGAGCCTCGAACCACCCCGCGGTATGCTTCGCATGGTCCGACGATCATCCACCGGCGAATCGTGGCACTCGAGAGCTGAATTTTGTATTTCCCCCCACTACTGAGCAATGCCAATCCAAGCGGCCCTCGCTGGAGCGACGCGCAGCTCACCCCCAAGGAACTGGATGAGCTCTCCCGCGTCTTAGTGATGATAGTGGGATTCAACGATCGGACGGGGACCAGCGAGGTTCTCGGCACCGGCTTCATCGTAGGGGTCATTCCGCACGTCCTTGTTCTTACCGCAACCCATGTCGTCACTGAATGGGCAGACAAGGTAAGACCGCCGACCCGCAACAGCTTCGCGGCGCTACTCGGTGACACCGACCAACCCAAGCGCATTCAGGACCTGATCAACGCCAACCTGATTCGCGTAGTTTGTCGCGGACCAGACGGCTACATGTTGGGCAAAATTGCCTCAATCTCATTCATGGCAGATCCGCGTGTCATAGATGTCTGTTGTCTGCGTCTAGCCCTTTCCACGACTGTAGACCCAAAGGACCTCGGATCGCTTCGGATCGATGCGGACCCATATCCGTGGGACCAGCCAGTTCTGATAGCGGGTTTCACACAGGGTAGCAGCTGGACTCCACCAGCTGTCGAGGATGGCCCGTTTGGGTTAGCACAAGAGCTGTGCGTGCGCGCAGGATACTGCCGGGGAGTAGTAACGAAGCCGATGGGCATGAGCTATCCCATGTTTCAGCTCAATATCCCAAGTCGTCCAGGAATGAGCGGGGGCCCAATACTAGCGCTTCGATACCCGCATGGGCGGCCGCGCATCATCTCGCCGATATCGTCAACTCACGTAACAGCCATCGGGTTTGTTTCTCGCGACTATACTACAGAGCCGTATCTTTTCGACGGATCAGACCCAGGCGAGACTCTGGGAGTACCGATCGAGGACGCGTTTTACGTAAATCTCACCTTCAGCCCCACCGAGCGCATGTATTTCGCCGAGGCAGTGCGACGCAGGATGATCAGCTCCTATGGTTCGCGCGCTCTTACCGCCCAGGTGAAGGCAGGGGACGCACCAGGCCAAGTAGCCGTCCACTTCGCGCAACCGGCTCCATCTAGGTGGAACTATTGATGTCTGCGCCCACCATCTCGTCACGGCATCGACCGGCGCCGGCACTCCTAACCCTCTAGGCACGACCCGGGATTCTAGGACGGCGGTGGTGGGCTGCCCGAGACTTCCGTACCTAAGCATGGCATACGAAAATATCTACCAGATGTACACGCGCCTCGGCGGCGCTGGCTTTTTTGTAAAGCGAAACAGCTGGTCTCATCCACGGACCGTCGCTAAGGTCGTGTCGATTGGCGGCCTCACCACGGGACCGCTTCCTGGCGAGGCGCCGTATCACAGTCAACCCAAGCTCGGCTCCCCGAAGGTGGTTGCGGACATCAGCTATCAGGGCGCTCCTCCGCGGCGAGAAGAACTCACCTGTCCCGGCACCTACGCATACGCTCAAATCGACCCGCCGGAATGGTGGCCTCGGTCATAGCGATATTCGAGATGCTGGCCCGTCGGGCCGGATTCAGTCTTTTGTCCAAGGCTCAGAGCTCCCGATGTACCGCGCTGGGATCCTTGTCTGATCGTAACTCCAAGAATGCCGCATGCCGCAACCGCCCCTCCGCGGTCCACTCCACAAATCGGATTTGCGCGACGAGCACCGGCTTCGTCCACGAAAACATCCGCATCTCGTCCGCGGTGATCCCGCCGCCCCACCGCGCCCGGCCGCTCGGGAGATCCACAAAGGGACATTTCTCTGTACGAAGCGGATCCAAGTTCCGGCGGAGCTGTCCGCGGATATGTGGCGTGAATCCCGCACGGACTTTGCTCGCGAATTTGAGCCGCTTGCCCTCGAAATACCCGACGACCAGCGCATCGATGCTGCTACTGCCGTCCGGCCTGAATCCTCCGATCACGAACTCCTGCTGATTCTCGAGCTTCAATTTTCGCCAATCATTCGATCGCTCGCCGGGTTGATACAGGGAGCCACGGCGCTTTGCGATCACACCCTCGAGACCGAGTGACCGCACTGCCTCGAGCACGTGGGACGCCGATCCTGGCAGGTCATCGGACACCCGTATCACCGGGTTCTTTCCGACGAGCCTCGGCAGAAGCGCTCGGCGCTTCTCGATTGCCTCGCTCATCACGTCGCGCCCGTCAACGTTCAAGACGTCGAACGCGTAGAACACAATCTGGTGATGCGGGTGCGAACTGCGGTGCTGCAGTGCTTGGAATGCCGGCCGACCGCTTTCATCGAGCGCCACAATCTCCCCGTCGACGACGGCCTGCTCGGCGCGAAGGTTCAGGGCCGCCGCCGCGATCCCCGGATACATAGGAGTCAGGTCCTTGTGATTGCGCGACTGGAGCTCGACACTGGAGCCGTCCTTGATGATCAGCGCTCGGTACCCGTCGAATTTGACCTCATACAGCCACTCGTCCCCTTCCGGCAGCTGCTTCACTGCGACGGCGGCCATCGGGACCACGAACGCGGGCAGGCTGGGAAGCTTCTTCTTGGTGGCCATCGATCGTGCTCAGAGCTACGGCGGTAATTCGCGCTATACTGCGCCTCTGGAGGTTATAAGTAGCGCTCGGAGAGATATTTGAAATATCCGGCGCATGGCTCCGGATTCCGCTTCAACACGTCGAAGGCGACCTGGTATGAGACGGCCCTAAATTCGATTGAGGGGTCTATTGAGTCCGCAAAGAGACGCAACTCCCCCTGTAGCTCGGCAGATTCGTTGCATCGGGAATCGAACCAAAGGAAAATTAACCGCGGCAGTTCCCTGCTACTCCATGCAAGCCCTAGGATGTGCTTGAGAAGTTGCCCCGCATCGAGCCGGTGAAATACATCCTCATTGCCAAGCCCTTCCGCAAGCGATTGGCAGCGCGATAATCCCAGTTCAGCCCACCGCTTTCTGTTCCCCGAGAAGTACTTGCCTTTCAGCGGCACGCAGGGTGCCTTCGGCCCATAGGGCTCGGTGAACTTGCATTCGATGCCAATCGGTCGCTTTTGATGGACATCCAGGGCGACATCAAGGTTTGGCGGTTCAGATCCGAGTCCGTGCTCGAATTTATATTCGAAACTCACGGTGCTGCCCCGGATCGACATCCCGAAAGCGGAGGCCAATGGATGCAGATCGTGCCCGCACCACGGAGCAAAGAAGTTGTACGCCAGCGCGGATGAGGAGCGGAGTGATTGCATCTTCCCAGGCTCTGGATGTCTTCCAAGCTCATTGCCACCTGCATTTTCGAATGCAATCCGAACTTCCGGAGTCATCGGTATGATCAGATTGCCTTCCATGGAAGGCGCACGTTGACCTGAGTGACCCGGCCATTGGGTGTTCGCCCAGCGCTGTTGGCGCGCAATGATCATCTTAAGCGGCATTCTAGAGCGCCTCGAGTAGCGTAAGCGGGTTTCACAACTAACGCGCTGGGTGTTCGTAGGGACTCATAAAAAAAGGTTCCTACAGAAGGTGCACGGCCGAGTCGCGGCAAGGGCACGCTAGGGCGCTAAGTCTTCTTTTGCTCAAACAACTGATTGATTGACTCCGCAACCAGGCGTAGCGTGCGTCGGCTGTTCGGGGTCAAACGTGGAGAGCCGTGTGCCAGCGTATTGCGCACCTTTGGCCAGAGCTCGAGTATGTGCTTGGTCAGGGATATGGCTTCGAGTCCCTGATCCATGTCCCCTGGAATTACATCTTGCAATGACACAGATGGGGTGCCCGCCTCGATGATCTTAGCTATCGCGGCGAGATGCGCCGCGTGTTGCGCGTATGCTGGTCGCGACGGAAATTCCTGGTCCCGGATCCACCCGTTCTCGACGGCCTCTCGAAGCAGCTTCGAAAGCCCTGGAGAGCGGAAGTCGTCAGGCAGCAGCAACAGGCCCGTTTTCCTCAAATTGAGGGCCAGTTCAAGGGCCCCAAATCCCACCGATTCCGACACGGGGTGAAACCGGTAGACGAACCACGAGTACAGAGAAACGTTCTTTGCCGTCTCGAAGAGCTGGGCCACAGGCTCCGGCACACCGTCGTGAAGGCAAATCGTGGACAGAGCCGCATGTTCATCTGCGAGAGTCCCGACAATAAATTGTCGCCGCGGGTCCGGCGAGTGGACTTCCGCTAATGACCTTAAGGGATCTTCTACCGGCATTCTGTCCTCATACGCCTCGAACCAACTTACCTCGGCTTGGGGAAGACTGCATTGTTTCGCATCGGCTGCCCTGTTCCGCGTCGCCGCCGCCATGCACGGAAAATCATGCCCCAGTCCAGTTCCACCACTTTACCATTCAACCAGACGTGAGCCGTCCCTCTCTCGTTATTGCATCTCATACACGCTGGTATCAGAAGCAAAGGGATACCACGCCTCACGAAATAGTCGGCCCCTAAGAAATCGACCAGCAGCAACGACGGGCAGTGATCCTGCGTAGCCGCCCGGCGCTTTTTGCAGTAGAAGCACACCTTCTGGTTCGCCGAGGTAAGCGGCTTGTAGAGGCGATGGAATTTCGCTCGCCTTGATCTACGCGCGCGATCATACGCGCGCTTCTGATCTGGACCATCGAGCCTCGGAATCGCCGATTTCCTTTTCAATGTGAGGCCTTGCCCCGGCTTATCGCCTACCCACAATCCACGCTTAGGCTGTTCCCGTGAGCATTAGTATCACGGCCTTCATAGCACCCACGAACCTAGACACCGATAGCCTGCCGTTAATGAGACTGCGGAGCCTGGAAGGCGGCGTCAAAATAGGCGCAAGCCGGGAGAGGACCCTCGAGCTGATAGTTCTTCACCGTTCCCGTCTCGCTGGTCCCCACGCGGATCTTACACTCCAGGGTGACAGACCCCCTAGACACAGAGGTTGTATTCGCCGTCGTATCGACGGAATCAAAGATGCCCCAGGTGGTAGCGCTGGTACTGCTGGTCACGACCTTTGGCCGATCCACAGTCATCGTGTGTCGCCAGGTGTAGACCACGTCTCCGAGGATGGTGGCTTGCGAGTCGGGGTAGCCCAGATGGCTGATCGCCTCCCGGATGTTCTTACCCACCAGACCGTTGAGGCCCTCGCGAAGGGTTGGGACTGGAGGAGGTTTTGCGACGCACCGAAATTCGATCGTCTCGCCGGTCACTAGAATTCCGCCCGAAGGGTGGGTTTCGACGCGCTGCGCCACATTACCCCCTGCTCCGCAATACGCCTCCGCGCGTTCGTTCGCCCGCTCGAGCAACCCCATAGGCGATGTGGCACCGGTGTGGTCGATTGCGCTGACGGTGTAGAGATGGTCGCCAGCGGGGGCCACGCCCGACACGGTGGCGCATCCCGCGAGCACCAATGTCGCTGCACATGCTGCAAGCCTCCGTCTTATCAGGGAGTCCTCGACAGCGATCCGCCGGAACATCGTGACGTTCACGAACCCCTCGCCTTGTAGAGGTGGTTCGCTTCCGCGGCCAATGCGACCAAGGTTGCATGCCCCTGGGTCGCCGCCCGGACATCGGCCGACACGGCCGCGGAGACCTGAGGCACGAGGGCGCGGAAAGCCGCGATCTTTACAGGGTCCGGGAGCTTCGGCGCGTCCGTACTCCATACCTGCAACAGTTTCGGGCATTGAGGCTCGGCCCCCTCGCCAGCACAGACCGCCCTCAGCTGATCCCCGGCAGCGCTATTCCGTTGCTGCGCTGTGGCGATCATTTGTTCCAGGCGGCTCACCTCACTGTCGTTGGTCTTGTTGAGAGCAAGGGTCTGTTGCAGGCTCTGGTCTCGGTTGAAGGAGTCCGTGTCGATTGACAACACGCATTGCTGCCAGCGCCAGCTCGGCACACCGCGCTCAGCGAGGGGCTTGATGCGATTGACGCACCGGGAGTAGCCGCGGATTCTCCCAGTCCACCACGCCTTCACCGTCGCCACGCGGGTGAGACGTACCTCGCCCCAGGTGTGGTACTGGTCCAGGGCCGCGTCCACCCGCTGTGAATACGCTTCTGCGGCCTTCGCTTGCTCGACCGCAGAATTGAACTGATCAACCGCAGCCTGCTCCTGGTCCACGCTCTTCACGTCCGCGAGATAGGCTGCCTGGGACGAGCTCCACAGCGTTGTCGTGTCGGTGCCATGACTCAGGGTGAGGCGGCCGCCCTCGAGCGTGCCCACCAGCACGGGGGCGTCGCCGAACCATCCGGCGATCGTCGCGAGCGCGCCGGTGATGCGAAGGCTGACGTTGCTCCCCGTGATCGTGCCCTGCAGGTTGTAGTCGTGGACGGTCGCCGTCGTGCTGTTCGGATCGACGGTCGTTGCCTCGAGCGTCCCACTCAGCACGCCCGGAGGCGACTCGACGAGGTGCGCCATGATGACGGCGTGCGGCAGCCCCCGGGACACGAAATAGCCGTTCACAGGGCCGCTGGAGCAGCCACAGAGGGTGAGCAGTGCGAAGGTAAGGAGCACGGAGAAGACGCGTGTACGCATCGGCGCATGATGCCGCCTATAGGCCACAACCGGCGATGTAGCCGGTCACAAGTGACCCGCCACGGCACGGTGGAAAATGTGATCGGCGCCTCAGTGCCCTGGACCCGTGCACGCCCCGCCCGGCCGCGGCCGTAGAGTACCCGCCGTGACACGTCGAGCCATCAACGCCTCGGAGCTCAAAGACTTCAGCTTCTGCCAGCGAGCTTGGTACCTCGAGCAAATAGGGACGCCCTCGGAGATCGAGGACCAGCGCCGAGCCGGCACGATCGACCACCAGGAGCACGCCGAGCATGTCGAGCGCTCCACCCAGCGCGAGGAGAATCTGACCGGCGTGATGCTCCTTGGCGTGCTCGTGCTCGTGCTCGTGATCGTCGTCGTGGTCCTCTGCGCGATCTACCTCTGATGCTCTGGTTAGTCTCCCTTGTTGTCGTCGCTGCGATCGTCCTGGCGGCGTATATCAGCCGGCAGCGGGTCCGTCGCACGCTTGCCACCGAGGGCATGGAAGGACGCCTCCTCTACTCCGACGCCAACAGGAGAGGCGCCGTCCTGAAGTGCGAGAGCCTCGGGCTGAAGGGCAAGCCTGACTACGTCTTCGAGCATGATGGCCAGCTGATCGTCATCGAGCGCAAGAAGCGTGAGGTGACCAATCAGCGTCCCTACGAGGGAGAGCTCCTGCAGATCGCCGCGTACTGTGTACTGGCGGAGGAGCGGTTCGGCAACGAGGTGAAGGTTGGCCGGCTTCAGTATTTGAACGAGACGATCGACGTCCCGTTCACCGCAGAGCTACGCCAGCGCATGGTCGCTACTCTCGAGCAGATGCGGAGGGCTGAGCAGGCGGGGGAGGCGCATCGGAGTCACCATCGCCGCAATGCCTGCGCGAAGTGCGGCTTCAAGAGCCGGTGCGGCGAGGCGCTGGCCTAACCAGCCCCATCGAGGCCCGGCCGGGCCTCTCCCCTCAATCCAATCCTTGACTGGCACCCCGGAGTATCGGGATGGCCGCGGGGTGCCTACGCGATTTCAAAAGGCCTGTACCTACACGGATGTAAGGGTGCAATTCCGCATCCGTAGGTCACCTACACACAAGGATTTTTCCATGGCACGCAGTCTCAACAAGGTCATGCTGATCGGCCACCTCGGCGCGGACCCCGCTCTGAAGGAGCTCGACAACGGCAACCACGTCTGCAATTTCCGTCTCGCGACGAGCGAGAGCTGGAAGGACAAGCAGTCGGGCGACCGCAAGGAGCGCACCGAGTGGCATACCGTCGTGATTTACGGCCGCCTGGCCGAGATCGCCAACGACTACGCCCACAAGGGCACTCTCGTCTATCTCGAGGGCGCTCTGCGGACGCGCAAGTGGAAGGACAAGGAGGGAGCCGACCGCTACTCGACGGAGATCGTCGTGAGCGAGCTCCAGATCCTGACTCCGAAGGACAGCGGCGCGGCCTCGACCGAAGAGGGCGAGCAACTGGCTACGGAGGAAGAGTCCGAGCCGGCCTGACCCGGCGTCAATGTCTCTGCCATTCTGCCGGCGGGATTTATCCCGCCGGCTTTCTTTTTGGCGCCGCGATCATCAGCTCCGACAGCGAAAGGCCTGTCGCTATACCGGGGACCCGGCGAGATTTGCCGGCGGATAGGAGATCGCGCATGCGCTACATCAATGCCTCTGAGGTCGGACCTTGGACCTACTGCAAGAAACAGTGGCAGCTCGCCGGGAAAAAGCGGCCCAGCACACCCGTCCGTTTCCTCCGGACCAGCGACCCCAGGCTACTCGGCATCCGTGCCCATTCCCGGCATGCCCAGCGCGTCCAGGAGGCCCTCGAGCACGGAGGCATTCTCCTGCGCGTCGGCATCCTCATCGTGCTCGCTCTTGCCGGCGCATACGTCGGCACGCTCCTCGGGCCGATGCTGTGAGCATCCCGCACGCCATCATGATCGCTTGCGCCGTCGCGCTCTACACAGTCGTGATGGACCGCCGAGACCTCCTTGCAAAGCTGAAGCGAGAGGGATTCACCGGCAAAATCGTGTATTCGGATGCAGACGGCAATGCGCCGCTGTTAGTCTCCGCCGGGCACCAGCTCTGCGGGAAGCCGGACTGGGTGATCCGTACGCGCTGGCTCGGAAGGCTGATCCCGCTGGAAAAGAAGACCCGCAGCTACTCGGGCAAAGTCTATCCGGGGGAAGTAATGCAACTGACAGCGTACGCTCTAATTATCGAGGACATCACCGGTATGTCGGTCAAGCTGGGCCGACTCATCTATACCAACCGGACCATCGACATCAAACTTACGGGCGAGCGAAGAGACGAGCTCGCGATGATCCTGCGCGAGATCAGAGACGCATTGAGCTCCCAAGCGACCCAGCCGCGAAGCCACGATGTGGCGGGCAAGTGCGGGTCGTGCGGTTTCGCCAGGCGGTGTCCTGAGTCACTCGCGCGGCTCGACGTTGACCCACACTCGACGCCTGGCGACGAGCAGATACTCCGCTACCGCTAAGATCCTTAGCCGCCCCAAACCTGCCAGCATTTCCCCGCCCTCGCCCCCGCGGATCACCCGCCGCGCTCCGGGTCACATGTAACCAGAAGCAATTTGACGATAGTCGAAGAAGCGCGCAGACGTTCAACCGCAAGCTGTTGCAGCCCCAGGAATCCCGGATACACTGGAATTAGGGCATCGATTCACGCGATGCCGGCTCTTTCAAAATCAGGCGCTATACGGATCAGGACATCACTGCGGCAGTACCGTGCTGCCGCAAAAAAAGCTGAGGAAATCATGAGTACAAAGCAGCAGGAATTGAAACAGGAGATCGTCGTATACCAGCTCGTCGCGGTGATCTACCAGAAAGAGCAGGGGCCGGTTCTTGGGATCTTCCGTGAGGAAGCGGACGCCCAGGCGATCATTGACCAGACACCGGCGCCAGAGCGGAATTGGCTCCGCATCGAGCCGGTGATCGTCGGCCGCACAGCTGGATACCGACAGTGGCTGTCGGACATGCATTCGGACGCCAACGAAGCTCGCGCCCGCGACGAAGGCCTCGACGAGCTCGTCGACGAGAATCCGGGGCACGAGACGGAACTCAACAAGTAGTAGAGAGACAGGAGATCGATGACAGAACATACCGAGCAGCAGACCGCGTCGAGCAATCGGACGGTCCTGTGGCTTAGAGATCTACAGGAGCGCTGGGACATCAGTGATGTCACCCTCTGGCGCTTGCGACGGGCCAACAAAATCCCGCCGCCGACCATCACTCTCGGTAGGCGAGTGGGATGGTCCATAAAGACGATTGAGGATTTCGAGGCCGGGCGTCTCAACGAGACGACCGACCAGAGGGAGAGCCTCGGCCCGAGCGCAGGGACGAGAGGCACGGAGAGACGGGAGGCGGTGCAATGAGTCAGGCTGCAGGGATGGAGATCGCCGTGGCGATCCTTGTGATCGGCTCCGTGGCCATCGCGGGCCTGGCGGTCGCACTGAAGGCCCGGAGGGCATCGAAGTGAGCCTCCGCACGAGCCGAGGGCAGGAGATCGAGCTCTATCCCGCAACTGCCGCCATGCGCGTCGAGAAGCGGGAGCACGGCAGGATCTACAGGCTCTGCCAGATTCTTCCGGCGGTGCCGCAAAGGATCGAGTGGGTGAGGCTCGACAACATCGTCGAGCTTACACAGGAAGAGCGCGACCGGCTGCGGCGAACGCCGAGGCCGCAGAGCTCGAGGAAGAGCGCGAGCCGGGCTGACGGCCGGATCGAAGTCCCAACGCAGGACAAGAGCCAGGACCAAAGCCGCAAGGCGGCCTGAGCAAGATTTTCGACATTCACTCCCCGGCCGGGCTCGCCCGCGCCGGGGATTTTTTTTTGCCCGGCCGCGCTATTCAAGTCTCAAAAGGCCTGTCGCTATAGGAGTCAGGAGGCCGTACACCTCCGCTGGGTCAGGCACACTCTGCGAAATGCAGAGCGTCCGCCGGCCCACCCCAGGCCGCGGTCTGGGGGTGACCTGCGCCGCGCTGCGGGCGAGAGCTAACTCGAGTCGCGCCGCGTTGAGCTGCCCCTACCGGTGAAATTCCGGAGTGGCACCAGTTACCGCGATGCACAGGCGGGAGAGTCCCCTCTTCGGAGGGGATTTTCTTTGTCAGTCGGAATGTGAAATGAGGTGAAAGGTTACATGTGGTTGTGACTACAAAAATGTGTTGAGAGGCCATTGCGCGCTGAAACGGCTGTCGCTATATTGGTCGTGAGGGTCCTTTCTCCTTTCCTACCCTCACCCCCGGACGGAACTCTCGCTGTGTCCACCGTCCACCCCAGAGCCCGCAGGCTGTCCATCCTGCGGGCTCTTTTCTTTTCCGCGCCCTCTACGGCATCTGGCCTTTCAAATAGCCGCAAAGCAGCTCATCTAACACCAGAGCTTTTCTCTGAATAAAACTCCGTTGCATTTACAGGGCATGCGTTGATTAATACATCTGACGACCGCCGCATCATTTCTAAAAGGGGCGGCGCTATACTGAAAGTGGACCAACGCGGACAGGCGTTGATCCGACTTCGGACACAGCGAGATGACGAACCCTATCAGCCCGGCACCGGGCACAAATTCCTCTTCCGTTCGCGCGGCCGTTTCGACTGCGATCCTGGTCGGCGCTGACCGTGCCGAGCGCTCTCTGCCTCTGATTACGCGGCTCGGAGCCAGGGCGGCTGGGAAACTACACCTGAGCCAGCCCGAGGCCGCTGCGCTCATCTCCTCGAGCGTCACCAGCATTCTCGACGACATCGCCGGCGGAGGCCGGCGTGACTCCCTCATCATCCGTGCAACGACTGGAGTCTCAAAAACTACCTCTGCTGCTGCCGCGGTCGCGGCGCACCCCGCCGTCCGCGCCGGTAGGCTGCACGTCGTGATCCCGGTTCGAGACCACACGCAATCCGCGGATTACGCGGCTAAGCTTGTCGCCGGCGGTCTCCCCGCATCATCGGTCGTGATCTACCGAGGCCGCACTGACGCTGACCCGGCGAAACCACCTGCGCTGCAAGATCCGACGGCTTGCTACATCCCCGACGCCGTGCGCGAGGTCGGGTCGAAAAATCACCTACCGGCAGCGACAATCTGCCGGCGTTGCCCGATCGGCATCGGCATGAGCATGCGGACGCTGCAGCAGCAAATCGCCAACGGGACTGCGCAGCAGAAGCCCGGTGAGAAGACTCCAGAGGAACGGCTCGAGAGGCTCGAGGAGCAGTACACCGACGCACTCGAGGGCTCAGGAATGGATCCGGCTCACGTGCAGCGAGTCATCGACGCCGACGGTTGTTTCTTACATCACGCGCTCCGGGCCTATCGCAATGCGCAAGTGCTGATCGTGCCGCAGGCTGCGTATCACTCATCGTTGTCAGAGGCGCGTGACGCGCTCGGAGAGCCCATCCCGGATATCGTGATTGCGGATGAAGACCTGGACTTGGTCACAGAACGCTACATCATCAACGGTGCTGCGATCGACTCGTGGAGAACGGAGATTCAGCCGTACGCTAACGACGCCGGTCCACACTACACCGCCGCAGATAACGCCATCAGGTACGTCGAGCAGCTGAAGGCGGAGCGTGGAGAGAACCGGAAGACCATCGAGAAATTCCTTGAGTTCTTCCAGGCGGTGCTGAAGCGCGAACTCGCGAGAGACCAGAAGATCGCGTGGTACGAGCGGGCGCATTGGGCCCATGACGGATCGGGGAAAGTCGTGGCGCCGCTGCGCGCAATCGTCGACCTCGAGCAAGCCCTCCGGGGCCTCGCGAAGAGCGAGAGCGCCGGGGCCGCAGTCGTGTTCGCCGACGACGGCATGCACGTCGCCACCATCACGCCGCTCGGAGAGCGGATGATCCAGGGCAACGCCATCCTGCTCGATGCGACTATCCCGGATTCGACGATTGCCGCGCTACGCGCCGCCGCTGCACCTCCTCGAGATCCTGAGCAGATCGAGATTGAGGGGCTGGAGCTCGAGCCGGCGAAGAGCGGCGGGAAAAGCGGAAAGAGCGCTGGGCATGGGTCCGATCCGGCGCGCCCGCACTCGCGTATCGAGCGCATCGACATCATCGTGACGCAGCATGACCAGCTCCTGCACCTCGACGGTCGCTCATACGGTCGCGGGTTACGGACCGCGAAGGGGTACGCCGCTAGGCTACAGCGCCATCAGCAGCACTTGCTCGCGCTCGTCCTGTCCCTGCAAGCCGCGGGGACACTCGAGCAATGGGCGATCCTCACGCAGAAAATCTACGTGACCGACGCTCTCTGTGTCGCTCTCCGCGAGCACGGGATCCCGGAATGGTGGATCACGGAGCGGCTCGGGCATTGGGGAAAAGATGATCGCGCCCACAACCGCTGGGCGGGCCTACACCTCATTATCCAGTCGCTGCCGCATCGCTCGCACGACGTACTGCGCCAGACGTGGTGCACGCTGCGGGCCCTCGACGGGAGACTCCCTGTAGAGCCGTCGACGGAGTATCGACACGAGACTGTATGCGCCGACCTAGTGCAGGCGGTCGGTCGGGTCCGCGGGATCTACTCGAGCCCCGCCGACCCGCGGAAAGTGATCATCGCCGCACGGATCTCCGCCGAGCTCGCCGCGATGCTTGAGGGACACGGGCTGAGGATACAAGAGACCCGCGACAATCCGCTGGCGAGCCAGAAATCGACGTATCACGACCTCAGCGCGCCGCTGCGCGGCGTGCTCGAGCGGATGGAGGCTGAGCACCAGAGTCCCACCGTCCTCGAGGTCGCCAGGGCCGTGCGCGAGGCTGGATGCCGTGCGAGTACACAGACCGTGCTCGATATGCTCCAGATGCTGCTGCCCGCCACCGAGCGCGGGCCGAAAAAGCTCGGGTACCAGCATCTGCCGAGGGTGTACCTCGCCCGACTCATGCGTTGGACAAGAGAGACGGCTGAGGCAGTGGCACAAGCGGCGGAGCGGGCGGCCGATGCGATCGGCGAGCAGCCCCTCCGCGGGCTCGCCTCCCGGCTCCTGACGAGCCTGGGAAGCTGGCTGGGATGGGACCCCCTGCCCAGCGCCGGGTTGCCGCCCATCCCGCTCCCGGCCGCGTAGCGGCCTCTACGCCGCCTCTGGGGTCGCACCAACAGACTCCCTTACCTTCTCCCCGCCAGGCGGGGTCTCCGGCGTTGCGCGGGAGCTCGGGGAGCGTGCCCGAGATGACTGGATCAGTGGAAAAATCCCCACCGGAAGGTCGGAAATGGGGAGTCAGAGGGCCCCGCGCCGGGCCCTGCGGGCCGCCCGCACGGGCGCCGAGAGGGAGGTGAGTCGGAGTGGAGCCATACAAATTACGACAGCCTAGAAAAATTCATTAGCCCTCTGAAATTTGAAACCTACACCGTCCTCCGCCTCTACCATCAACCTAACGACCTCATCGCCCTCTGAGAGTAATCCTGTCAGCGCTTGCAAAGAGCAAGAGAAGAACCAGAGGGCTATGCACGGAGAAGAGTCTGAGAGCGACCGCCAGCCGCCGCGAGGCGGCGCAGGAGCGGCGCTCGAGCGCCACGCGGGCGCAGTAGCGCCCCTGCCCTCCGGTCAACAGCGAGCCGCCTGCGCGGCTCAGGCGGGCCGCTGACGCGGCCGGAAGGCGAGCACCTGGCCGCTGTTTGGCTCGACGGCCTTCAGCAGCCGAGCTGTGAATCCTGCTTCCTCTTCCTGAGTCATCCCGACTGGTCTTACGCCAGGCGGGTCGTTGATCGAGCCGCCAGCTCGGAGCCAGCTCTCCGCGAATTCCCAACCCTCAGCGTACTCGCGCGAGCATCCGGCCGGAGGCGGCAGAGCTGGGATGTCCAACGGCTTCTGGGCCTGGATCACTCTCATCCGAAACCCCATTCGCGTCTCCGCCGGCCACTCCGCCTGAGGCTCCAAGTGCGTGATGTCCCGGCCGTCCTCGGCGAGGCCGTCGGCGAGGTGCCAGCCCGTGATGTACTCTTCCGAGCGACCCTCCGGAGGGATGATTTTCTTCGCGTCTTCGGTCATCAGTGGGTCCTCTCCGCCCTCAAAATCTGGGCCTCAGCTCACCGTGTATCGGCCCCTCCCGCGAGGGCTTGAGCCCATAGAAAGGCCCCCGCGAATGCGGGGGCCTGAAGGGTGATCGCGCACACGAATGCGTGCTGGATCGCCCCTGATTTTTACAAATTTCCTCATGTTGATTACTCCGCCTGAAATGAATGACCTACAAATGCAACAGGCGCGAGCGTGCACGAGCATATAGCCCGTCCAAACTCGCTCAAGCGTTTGCAGGGACCCACTCTCCGCCAAGAGAGCAGGCCAGTTTCCGGGACACTTGCTACGGTGTCCCGCCCTATCGCCCATCCTTGGGCAATCTCACTCCTAGCACCCAGCCGGGTGCTCAAACACGTCGAATCGAACGCCCCAACCTTTTGGAATTGCTTTGACGTAACAGCTAGTCCGCCGCAGCTCCGCACACCCGCCTGTTCGGCGCCGTGCTTCTACTCAGTTGGTCTCCCTCTCCTCGCCCTTTTCGCCTCTTTCGAGGCAGCGCGCGCCTGCCAAGCAGCGCGCCGAGACGGTCGGAGATTCCCCGCTTCTAACACAGACGTTCAACAGTCTTTAAGCGTGCGTCATCAGATGAAAAGATGCTCTAGTGCTGTGCACCCCGCCGGCCGAATGGCCGGGTGTCCCCATCGCAGGATTCCAAGACCAATGGGTACTGCTCTTCATCGTCGTCTGACTCTTAGCTTGTCGAGGCTGCCCTCGATACACGCAATTGACTCGCAACTCCTCCCGCTTGGTTACGGGATGGAGGGTCTCGTTACAGGCTCGTAGCTATCCATGGGTCCACGCGGCTTGCGCCCCGTGGTATCGATCGGCACACATCTCTGCTGCCAACCCGACTGCATTACTGCAGCCTCACATGCTCACCTGTGCGCTAGCGTCCAACGATTACTCGCTGCCCGCCGCTCTTCCTTGAGTAGTCTGTGAAAAGGGTGCTATCCGTTACCGGACACCCGCCTGCGGTCGCCCAATCCCCCTCGCGAAATGGCCTCGATCAAACAATGCGAGGGAGCGGGAATGAGGTCAATTCAACCGAATACACGCTACCGTAAGGTAAACGCTTCACGGTCGAGTGCCTCGTTACAGCCGCACCAGCCCTATTAGAGGCATGCGGCTATAGCGTTCTACCGTGTTGGCACACGGCAGGGTCCGTCCGGACCGCTCGACGTGCTCGGAGTGGGGGTGGCTTTCCCCCGACTCGTCCGAAAAATTCCGGACTCGCAAGGGGTGTTGGCGCACCCGTGCTCCTGCTAGAGCTGAGATATATAGCGAGGCTCGCTCAAAGAGCCGGAAAGGGAGCGGGGAAGCCTACGGCGGGCAGCGGCTCGGTCCGCTCTCGCGGCCCGGCCTCGGCCGCCTCCGGCGAGAGGCCCTGCGCAGTGCAGCGGCGCCCCGGCTCTCCGCCGGGTCCCCTTGACCGCCTTCGGGCCCAGAGCGGGCCACGCCGGGCAGCGGGCTGCGCGCTCTCGCGCTTGCCCTCGGCCGTCGCGTCCGGAGAGGCCTGCGGCGGGCAGCGGACCCCGGCCTAACGGCTGCGGGGTCCTCGGCCGCCTCCGGCCCAGAGCTCGCGGGGCCCCAGCGCCCGCGAGAAGAAATGGAATCCCAAGATGTTCGCGCGCGCGCCGGGGAGGGACTTTTTGCACTAGTCCGCGGACTACGCTCTTTTCTCGCTCTTCTCCACTCTTGCGGGGTCTGTCACGAAAAAGTCCCAGTGATGCGTCTGTGGTTGCAAGAGGCCGCTTCCAGTTTGTGCGCGGCCGAAGAGGCAGAGGCGCTCCCATTCTGTGCGCACCGGGACCGCTCCATTCTGTCGCTCTGGATCGGCTCCAGTTTGTCGCCTTCAGAGTCAGGTTTTCGCGCAGAGTCACGCATACCGAGTGTAGCTATCTGCCTCCCCCTTGTCCCCACCTGCCAGCCCTCTTCCTCCCCCTCTTTTCCCCTCTCCTATTTCTCCGCAAGCCTTGTCGCTATATGGGGCAGTACGGCTCAACTGAGAGTCGCGCTACTCGGCCGCGCACCTTCGCGCGTCACGATCACCGGAGCTGTGCAATGTCCGCCCACGTCAACGTCATTCAAGCCAGAGCCCACTTGATGCAGCAGATCAACGACCACGTGAGGAATGGGTATCGCCACTGGTGTACCGGAACAGTGCCGCTCTCGAAGGCGCAGGCCTGGGCCCAAAAGGCGGAGCATCTTTACGACATCGGGATCGATAGAAATGCGCGCGCCCGCCGGAAGAAGGCGAAGCTCGGCTCCGCGTACATGTACCTGTACCCACTTGATCGCAGCCTCGATAACAATCGCGTCGGGTGGGTGCTGTTGGTCACTGATGGCCTGCACCCCGCCCACCTTGGCGAGAAACTGCACCGCGCGGAGGACGACCCGGTAGAGCTTTTCGGGTACCAGCTCGTGCGCGAGCCGAGGGCGGGAAAAGAGAAGCCCGTGTGGACGTGGCGGATGAAGAGAGCTGCGTACGATGCCTGGCGCGAGCGGATTATCGACGTGGTCAGGCGTGGCTCCGACTACGATGTGCGCCGGATGCTACTGCAGTTGAGTGCAGCACCAGGATTTGCCGCGATTCGCGCGCAGATTAAAGCTCTACACAGACTCGTCAACGCGGAATGGGCGAGACGCCACAAAAGGACGGAGAAGCGCGGCTATACCCTGCCGCGCATCTGGAAGTGCGCACGAATGCGCATCGTCAGTGTAGACCTGAGCACGTACCTCCAGGCGCTACATGAGCGCCGCCGCGAGGCCGCGGCCGAGGCGGCGGGGAGCGCTGAGCTCGCACCGAAAATCGAGCCGGAAGAGATCTACCCGAGTGAGCCGCCGTCCGAGACTGCGCGGAAAGAGAATGGCCGGGCCACGCGCAATGACACAGCGCAGCCGGTGCGACAACGCGCGCTATCGCTGCTACCGACGCCGGCGAGCCCGACCTCTGCGCCGGCGAGTGACTCCACAAGCGCTGCGGACGCAGGATAAGAGGCAATCTCCGGGGAGTGGCGCCCCCAGGTTTCCGTTCTCGAAGCCCGTGCCTGGCTCGGTGTGCCGCGGTCCCACGGCGTCATAGTGCCGAGCTGTGCGTCGGCCGTGCATCTGTCGACGCAGAACCGCGCATACGCCGAGGTGCTGTAGACGGTGACTCGGTGATGGGTGTCGACCGTGCGTGTCTGTATGTCTTCTCCGCGAGCCTGCGGCGCTGTGATTGAAGAGGCCTTGACCAGGGACTGACCCCCATTCCCGGGGCATGTACCCAGTGCCCGCCCCGGTGCGCTGCGGTCACACCGCAGCGGAGCGCCTGGCGGTCGCAGATTCTGTGAATGAATTGAATCGGAGATACATGTAACCCTGAAATAAGACACCAGTAGGTGGACGAGTCGCCAAAGCCGCCGATACACTGGACCTATGAGCATAATTTCTCACATCACTGCCGACGACATCCGCGCCGTGCTGCTCGTCGCCGCCCTCGTGCTCGAGATCGGCGCGATCGTGAGCGGGGTCGTGTATCACGAGTCGAGCATTCCGCGCATCGAAGCTCGCGCTCGACGCTCGCTTCTCGCGTGCTGGTTCGGCGCTGCACTCTGCGGCTCGGCCGCTGTCGTCTGGGCCAACCAGCCGGACGGCATCGTCGGATGGGCCCTCGGTCTGCTGTTCTGCGCGCCGATCGCCTTCGGCATCGCCGGCGCTCTCCTCATCGTGTGCGTGCGGATCATCTCCCCTGGCGCCCGCGCCAACACGCGCGCAGAGCAGGCCGCGCGCCGCCAGCGGCCCGGGCGCGACTCGAGTGACGACGATTGGCACACACGGAACAACGAGTTCTGGGGCGTCAACCCCTCCACTGGCCTACTTATGTACGGGGGGATGATCGACAGCGGCGGAAATCCGTGTGGGAGCGGTTGGCCGGGCAGCGGCGACCACCGGCGCGATGGCAACTGGCACAGCAGCTCGAGCAGCAGTCACGACACCTGGAGCAGCAGCTCGAGCAGCGGCGGGTCTGATAGCTGGTCGAGCAGCAGCATCTCTGACAGTTTCACTAGCGGCATCGGAAGCGGCATCGGTTCGGACTTCTGATACAGTGAGAGTGAGCGGCCCAGGCGGGCCGCTCTCCTACAAAAAACGGTGACACTGCCCCTGTCGGGCGGTGATGGAGAAACCGTATGTCGACGAAACACAGTCCCCCGCGCAAGACCGCGCGGAAACCCGCATATAAGAAGCGCACGGCGGAGCGGCCGATGAGCGAGCGCGCGATGCGCGCCGCGTTTCGCAAGCTGGTTTTCGAAACTCCGCCCATCCCGTCGTACCCAGCTGCCATACCTCCCGCCCCTGCCCGCTGGGTCCCGGTGCGGGAGGGCGGACAGTGGCTCCGGGAGTTCGCGCGGGCCGCGGCCAGGCGCGCCGGAAAGCCGGCGCGGCGCTCTCGTGTCCCGCGTACGATGACTTTGCGCGCTTTCGCGGAGCGCGAGTGGCCGAAACTCAACACCATCTGCCTTGACGATGGTATGTCTCTCGTCCGGCTGATCGGCGTCTCCGAGGACGAATACGACCTGTACTACATCGTGCAGCACCCAGGAGGTCGGCGACGGTACGTCTCTGCTGTCTGCCGGTGCGACAGCTTGCGCGGCGCTCTGAGGGTGGACCTGTACCAGCACCTCGAGAGGATGTTCAACTTGAATGGATGCCGGCCGGTACGGCGGATGTTGATACTGCGTGAGGTATACGGCGAGAAGATCAACATGACTGGCAAACAGCTACTCGAGGAAATGCGGGCGGTGGCGCACGGGGAACGACAGGCCCCGGCGAAACCTGGAAGCCAGCGCCGGAGCCGGACGAAGAGAAATAAGGGCTGAGCAGGGCGCCAGGTGGCGCCGGAGATAGCAGCGGAGTTTGAATCAAGCGGGGCGCCTCGGCGCCCTTATTTTGCAACAGGTTCAGTTATCGATTTCAAAAGGGCCATTGCTATACGAAGGAGCAGAGCAACAGCCGTTCTACTATTTACTGGACATCAGCAGTCATGCGCAACCTATCCTCACTCCCCCCCCGCTCGAGGGCATCCTCGAGCGCGCGGGAGAGCGCACCTCGGCGCGTCAGCTCTGGCTCCTCCTCCGGCTTGCCCAGGCGGACCGTGGAGGCATCGAGCAATCAGAGCTCGCTCGCGTCTGCAGCTGCGCAAGTGTCTCCCGCATGGCCGCAGATCTCGCGGCCCACGGCTGGGTCCGATCGCGTCGTGATAGATGGGACCAGCGCCGGCGGTGACTCTCGCTCACTCCCGCCGATCGGCGCTTGTTCTCCCAGTCCCAAGAGGGCTGACATCATGGCTCAGGAGCCCCTTCCGTCCAGTGCCCCCAACGAGACCGGCGGGTATCAGCTGGACTGGGTCACGCCGTTTGAGCTCCAACGCCTCGAGCACGTGGCGCAGATCGCTCGCGCCGCAGAACGCGGGGAGACTCGTCCGATTCCGATGATTGACCTCGCTATCATTCGCGGGCGGGGACCGTAGGCCACGATAGCCCCGGGCTTTCACCCAGCCCAAAGGTCAAGGGCCGCTCTTCCGAGCGGCTCGTTCATTTCGAGACCCGAAAACAGGCAATATCTTCGAGTAACATCCCGTGCTCCTCAACCCACTTGTTGTAACTATCGATCGCGTCCTTGTTCTCTTCGTACCATTTTCGCCGCCGCTCCTCCATGCTCTCCGTGTTTGAGACGGTCGCCTCCTTGCCGTCCGCTCCAGCTTCGGAGCCCTCAGGCGCGCTCTTGTTCTCACTCGTCTCCATGCTCAGCCTCCTCGGACTTCGGTGGCATTCGATATTTCGCGAGCGGCAACCCGTGCTTCTCAACGTACTCGTTGCTGCTCCGGATTGCCTCCGCGTTTTCCTGCTGCCACTGCTCCGCCTTCATTTTTTGATACCACGCCATCGCCTCGTTGAATTTCGCTGAGCGCGGCCTCGGATTTTCCATCATGTCAAGCAACTGCATGGACTATCGCTGAGTCAATTTGATAGCGGACTCCGCCTCCACCTCCGCGCTCCATCGCCGCAAATCCTCGATTTCAAACGGCTCGCATTTTCCCTCTCGCGCCTCGAGCATCGCCGCAACAGTCGTTGACCAGCCAGCCCCTCGCTCAAACGACACCGCTAGCATGGCAGCGAGTTCGCTCTCAGTGATGTGAGCCTCCGTGTTGTTTCCGCGCTTCTCGAAGACGTGGCGCGCGAACCACATCCAGAACTCAATCACCTAGTCGCGCCAGCTCAAGCAGGTCTCCGGTTCTCTCGTGTTCTCGTCGCTCATGTTGCTGCCGCTCACAAGCCGCTCAACAGACGGCGCTCGAGCTCTTCCAAATCAGTCTCCGCGGGCGGATGCTCACGCATCCACGCATCAGCGCGCTCGAGCTTCGCGCGCATCTCTGGCGGCCTCAGCCAAGCCTCGTCGTCATCCGGTGCCTGCGTTTCGTCGCTCATGTCGCTCTCGTTGCCCATGCCTCTCATTATACCCTCCTACCTGCCGAGCCCTCCTCTACTCCCTGCCGCCCGTGCTCAAGCCCACCGGCTGCACGACCACCGGTCGCATCTGCCCCGCCTGCCGCTCGATCCGGATCCGCCCGAGCCTATACAGCTGACCGAGTGCGCGGGATACCACTTCCGTCGTCATTCCGCACCTCTGCACGAGCTCGCGCACAGTGTCGGGCACGCGCTCCTCGAGCGCGTGGAGAACGGTCAGCGCCTGATTGCTCAGGGTCTCTCCTTCCCGCTTCGGCATCGACTGCTCGCCCAGCATCACGCACCGGATTTCATCGCGTAGGTCCTCGAGAGTCATGTCGACCGGTGTATCCTCAGTCATCGTCGTCCCTCCGAGGCCGGGGTCAAGCCCCGACCCCCATGACATACAGCCGCGCGTCGATGTAGATTTCCCTCGCCCATACGATCGCGTGCCCGACCTCCTCCTCGTCGATCCGTTGCGGGTGCTGGAGTGCCCTTGCTTCGGCCCGCCAGCCCTCCCCCAGGGCCAGGAGACCAGCCGCGGCGAGTAGCACCTCGAGCTTCCCGTCTACGTCGACGTCAACCCCGGCCAGGCCGCAGACCGCTCTGGCCGAGATCACTCCGGCCTCCACGGCGGCGCCGAGACGATGGCGGGAGGTGAAGCAAGAAAGCTGTGCGTCCATCAGCTCGAGGGAGGCATGTTCCAGCAGGGCCTCCGCCTCCGGGCGGCTGATGCCGACAGCGTGAGCGAGCCTAAGGGAAGCTGCAGAACCACTCATGCCTGCCCCCGGAAATTGCTGCCGAGCAGCGTCGGCTCCAGCGCCTCGCGCTGCCCGCATCGCGAACAGATGAGCGTCGTATTGTCGGCCCGCGAGAGAGACACGCCGGGAGTGCCGTACGCCCCGGGGAGCGCGGCGCGGCAGTCGGTGTAGGCGCATTGGGGGGTGGAGGCATTCACCTCCGCCGGCCTCGCCCGCTCCTTCGCCTTCGTCCTGCTCTTCGTCCTCGTCGTCATGTCTTTGATTACTCCTTGCCTGCAATTAGGCGGTTTGCGTAGTTCATACCGTGTCGTCTGTCTTCAGATCCGCATACCACTTGAGCGCGAACTCGAGGGCCGCTACGTAGAGAGTCCCTGCCCACACGAGTGTTCGTTTTACAAGCTCAGGAGCCGGTACGTCTCCGTCATAGAACATCTCCAGATCTGTAATACCGCGCAGCAGACGCGCCTCCGCGCGCCACTCTGCGCTGAGCCCGAGCAGGTCCGCGACGGCCAGGAAGGTCTTGATGCTAGGACCCTTACCTCGTTCCACATGCACGGTTCCTGCCTCACAGACGCTCGCCGCGAGGGAGTAGGCCGCGTCGATTGCGGCCACAAAATGGTCATCAAGAGAATACTCAGGGTCCAAGGCATGCCCTAGGCTAGCGAGCGCGAGCCTTAGGCCGACCAGCACTATGCGACGTGAGTCATCTCTCAAGCTGTTCACCTGCCTAGCCGTTCCCGCCCTCTTCGTCGTCCTGGTCTTCTTCGTCATCTCGACTTCTCCTCCTATCGTTTGTGCCACAGCCGGACACCCAGCTGCGCCTGAAAAATCTCTCTCGGTCCCGGGATCGTTTGCCACCCGGATAGCAGGGAATACCCCTCGTTGACCTGAAGCCATATGGGCCCGTCATTCCAGCGTGCGTACCCGCCCAGGACGTCGTAACCGAAATTCGTGGGATGTCGTCCCTCGAGTTCCGCGAACGGCGGGTGCTGGGTGATATGCGACGTGTGCGACAGCTCGATTCCCGCGCTGTCCGGCTCCACGCACTGAAGCGTCGCGCACCCGGAAACCAGGCCCGCCAGGGCCATGAATACAATCGCCTTCGCCGCTGCTCTCGTCATCTCCTTCTTCCTCCTCATCGCTTTCCTCTTCGTCTGCATACGACTCCACACACACGCTGTCAGAGTCCCAGCAGTGCTGAGACCGTCACGTCCGCGCGCCCCATGACCCACCCCAGCGCGTAGGCCAGGAGGACGAGGAACACCACTGACAGAACTGCGATGACTGCGGGGCCTCTGGTCTTGATGCCCGCGAGCTCCGCAATCCTTTGCTCCAGTGCCTGTTCGGTGCGTTTCGCAGACTCAGTCATCACTTTGTCTGCCGCCTTCGCGCCGCGCGCGCTCTCCTTTTCGATGACCACGCGCTGCTCCGTCTTGCCCTCCTCGATGTACGAGCGGATGGCCGTCAGGAGCGCATTCGTGACCTCATCGGTCACGCCGCAGCCCTTCAGCGCTGCCAGCGCTATGACGAGTCTTCAGCGCATTGAAGACCGCCTGCGTATTCGCGATTGCCCGCTGCGCGGCCTCGATCCTTGCCCGCTGCCCGCCGAGGCTCGTGAGAGCGGCGAGGTCCCCTTTCTTCAGGGCAGCGGCGCATTGCTTGTCGAGGCTCGAGGGATCCGTCTCGGCCGCTCCCTTAATGTCCTCGAAGCTGTTGATCTTGCCAGCGCCGTGGAGCCACTCGTTCTGTACCAGGCCCACGGACAGGAGCTGAGCGCCTTTGGCTTCCGCCATCTTCGCTACGGCCTGGTATCCGTCTCGCTCGAGGTCTGCAGCCGCCTCAAGGCAGTTGGCGACCATGCTCACCAGCAGCCCGGTCTTGCCCTGCAGATCATCGAGGAGCGCCACGGCCGCGCTGGCCGCTTTGGCGGCAGCTCGGAACGGGATTACTACGTGCGTCGCGTTGCCGCCCGCCGCGTGCGCCAGGATCAGCGGTAGGGCTACATCGGTATCAGCAGAGCCGACATCGAGTACCACAGGTCGCCCAAGTCCCGTCACGCCTGCGAGCGCCGCACCCAGGGTCTGCGCTCCGCCACTGCCTACCGATTTGATCAGCAGATTTTCGGCGCCGTCCTGTGTGCTCGATTCCGCACTGAGCATCAGTGCGCCCTCGAGCCTAGGGGTCAGTACGTACCGGGCCAGGGTGGTTTTGCCGCTCTGCCCGAGCCTGTTCATCGTCACGAAAAGCATTGGTTCTCTCTTCTCCTTCTTCAGAATTTCAAGCCTTCAAAACCCTTCAGCCCGCTGGGGTCGTTCGAAGGACCAGACTGCTTCTGCTTTGCCCCCTCTTCCCCCTGCCCAACTTTCTTCTCTTCGGGCCCCCGGCCCGTCTTCTCCGCTGCCTTCGGCCCGCTCGATCGGCTCGTAATCCCGAGCTCGTCCCGCGCGAATGCCGCAAGCCGGCTGATGCTGACTTGCAGCCCCAGGCGCTCGAGGATTTGGCGGTACGAGTACCCGGCTTCGATCAGCTGACGGATATCCTTTTGTCGGGGCCAGAGCGGCGAGCGCCTCTTGTACGGCGGCTCTTCCTGCATGACCGCCTTCCCACTTTCCAGCTTTGCCATCAAACATGACCTCCTTGCTTCCAGATTATCGGCAGCTGTTCGGGATGTACATTTCAGGTCGTTTCAACCAAGAGAATATTTTCTTTGAACCCGCCTTCGTGGTTACTTGAAACCCGGAGCAATGCTCTGAAATCTCCTATCTCGAAAGCTCCTCTCCAGTAGATACAAATCAGCTCTCAAACACCTACAGAGAGAAGTTGCCGGAGTTGGATCAGCGAGCCATAGGCTCGCCCCCATTGAAAATAGATGAGTGGCCGGATACGCTGGAAAAGTGACTCAAACACACACTACACGGCGACGGGGACGGCCTCGACGAGCGCCCGAACACCTCCGAAACGTCTCTCTACATGTGGCGGTCTCGCGCACTGAGTACGAGCAGCTGAGAGCCCAGGCTGACCGAAGCGGTCAGCGCCTGTCGGCTTACATCCGCCGCGCCGCACTGGTCGGCTCCCCTGTCGTTCATGAGCTCCTGGGACTTCTGACGCGCCTCCTGGCGCAGTGGCGCGGACTCACCGCGAATTTGAATCAGGCGAGCCACCGCGCGAATCTCGAGCTAGTAAAGAAAGACGCGGACCCGGCTGCCGTGCGAGCCGAGCAAGCTCAGATTGCGGGTGCGACCGCAGAGCTCGCGCAACTGGTGAGCGAGACCCGGGCTGCGGTCACTCGCTTCTCCGCTCGCGCGGACGCAGGCGCTTCGAGTTCCCCCCCCTCGCCCCCTGCCAGCCCTCCCGGGTCCGCCGAGGAGCGCTCGGCATGATCGGCAAGATCAGCACGGGCAAGGGCTACGGCGGCACGATTGAGTACGTCCTCGGCCCCGGAGAGCACAACATCGAGGACCGCGCGCGCGTCCTCTGGCACACCATGGAGAGCGACAACCCGCAGCACTGGGCGATCGAGATGGAAGAGCACGCGCGCGCGCTCAATCCCGACTTGGTAGAGAGCGGCCGCTCGGACCTCGTGGTGCACGTGTCCCTGTCAGCGGCACCCGGAGAGCGACTCTCAGATGTGCAGTGGATCGGTGTAGCCTCCGAGTACCTGCGTGAGATGGGCTGGGAGGGGCATGACCACATCCTCGTGCAACACAATGACCGCCCGCATGACCACATCCATCTGGTCATCAACAGGGTAGGCCAGGACGGCCAGACCGCGGACCTGCATGACGACTACCCACGCCAAGCGCAGGCGCTCGAAGCGATCGAACGGAAGTTCGGGCTCGACCTCTCGCACGCCAAGATGCGCGCGGAGGCGGAGCAGAACCCCGCCAAGGCTATCGAGTCGCTCACGCGATCCCACCTGACGTTTACGGCAAAGGATGTCGAGCGGTACTTTCACCGGATGGGCTTCAGCGACGCCGAAGTCAAGGAACTCACGTGGCGAGCGCTCACGGCCGGCAACGTCCTTGGGACCAATGACGGAAAGCTGACCACCAGCGAAATCAAGCAGGAGGTCGCGACACTCGACGGGCGCTTTGCCTCTCTCGCCGCCCGCGCTCACGGCTCGCTAGACCAGCGCGCCTCGAACGTGGATGAGTCCCGGCACCTGACGGGTGACCAGCAGCGGGCGCGCGAAGCGATTCTTTCCGGTCGCGGGTTGGTAGTGATCGAGGGCTTCGCGGGATCGGGTAAGAGCACCCTGGTCAATCAGGTCCGAGCTGACCTGCACGCGAACGGATACCAAGTGCTCGGCGCAGCGCCGACCGGCAAAGCAGCGGACGGCTTACAGGCTTCGAGTGGCATTGAGTCCTCGACGATCGCCAGCTTGCTCGGCCAGCTCGAGCGCGCAGAAAACCCTCTGCGCCTATCGGAGCATACCGTGCTCGTGATCGACGAGGCAGCGATGGCCCGGCTGGATGACATCTCCCGCCTTTCCGCTCACGTGGAGCGCGCCGGTGGGCTGCTCTCGATGATCGGCGACAGTCGGCAACTCGCCGCCGTCGGTCATGGCGGCGGCCTGGAGCTTGCGAAACAGCATGCTGGTTCAACTGTTCTCGACACGATTTGGCGCCAGTCCGAGGGCTGGCAGCGCGAAGCCACCAGGGCCTTTGGCGAAGGGCGCGCGGCGGATGCGATCCAGGCTTACGCAGATCACGGTGCAATTCACTGGTCCGCGTCGATAGGTTCCGCGCGCGCAGACCTGATCATCGACTACATTCGCGCGATCGATGCCGGACGGTCCGCCGGCAACATGCTCGCGATGGCGTACCGGAATGAGGACGTCGACAAACTCAATCGCGGGATCCGAGAAGAGCTCAAGACCCGCGGCATGCTCCGCGGCGAGCACACGTACCGGCTCACGCAGCGCGATGGAAAGTTGAAGGATATCGAGCTTGCGCAGGGAGATCGCGTGGTGCTCGAGCGGAACCAGAAAAGACTGGGTATCTCAGAGGAGGACGTCAAGAACGGCATGTTCGGCACCGTCATCCATGCCGGAAAGGACCACTTCACAGTGAGGCTCGACAAGGGCTCGATCGTCAACATCGACCCGAACAAGTACGGTCACGTGAGTCACGGCTACGCCAGCACCGTGCACAAAGCGCAGGGTGCGACGATCGAGAAGACCTTCGAGCTTGCCTCGCGCGGGATGGGTTCGAATTTGACCTATGTGGCGATGTCGAGACACAAGGAAGAAACAACACTGTACGCGAACACCGCGGACTTCAAAAACACTGTGGACTTGGTGGATAAGCTTTCGAAGTCCGAGAGTCTTGAGAATTTTGCCAAGATCATGGCGGCTGAGGGATGGCTGAAGCAGCAGGGATTGGACGACCGGCTCAGCGCTCTCCTCGAGCAACGGTACGAACAGGCCGCGGAGATGCTCGCGGCGCGGCCGGAGATTTCCCAGAAGGTGCAAGAGCTCGGGATCGCACCGGAGCAGACCAAATCATACATCGAGGATGTGATTGACGTGCTCGAGAAGCACCTCGGTAGTCCCGAGATTCCGAGCCTCGGCCAGGCCGGGCCGCCCGACACGCTGGGGGCGTTCCGCGACGCGTTCCAGGAGTGGAGGGCCTCGCTGGACGACTGGAAGCACGAGCCGCTCGTACCGATGAATCGGACCGAGCAAGTCATATATGCGGTGCTCGATGGGGCCATCAGTGCTATCTGGAACGGCCTCTCGGGCGGTGTCCAAAAAGGCTTGAGCGACGAGCCCGGCCTCCTCGCCGACCTGCTGCGTGTCACGGGACAACACCTCGGAGCTGCGCTTGAGGCCGGGATCGAGGGGGCGGCGGACAATATCGGTGAAGCGATCACGGGCGCGAAGCCCAGCAGCGAGCTTGTCGAGCGGCTTATCGAGCGTGAGCCGGAAGCAGACGAAGGAGAGAAGCTGCAAGGCAAGGACAAACACGAACAGCAGACGGGTAAAGACAAAGGGAGCCAGGGGCAGCAGGGTAAGGAGAATGAGCAACAGCAGGGCCAGGGTCGCGACCAGGAGGGCAAGCCGGTCTCGCGCGAGCAGCAGGAGCAGCGCGGAGGCGGCGAGAAGGGCGGACAAAGCAACTGCCGGGAGAAAGATCAGGACAAGGGAGAGAGTCAAGGCCGGGGCGAGCAGCGCGGCGGGCAGCGAAGCGTCGAGAGACAGAGCGAAGGCCGCCAGGCAGAGGTCGATGGCAATACCGGCGGCAAAGGCGAGAGCCAGGATCGCGGCCAAGGCCACGGCCAACAGCAGGAGCAGCGGGGCGGTGAGCGCCAGGCCGATGGCGGGCGTTCGGCCCAAGCCGGCGGACAGGAGCAGGACCGCGGCCAGGGAGAGCGTAAAGATCGCGGACAGCAACAGGAACAGCGCGGCGAAGGCCGAGGGCAGCAACAAGAGCGCGGCGGCGGCAACCGCCAAGGCGGGCCTTCGAGCGAAGGCCGCGGGCAGCAGGAACAGCGAGCCGGGCGAGATCAATCCCGCGGCGAGCAACGCGGAGGGGATAAGTCGCGCGGCGGGGAGCAGCGCGGCGGTGAAGGCCGCCAGGGTGGCCGACAGAACGACGGCCGCGGGCAAGACCAGCGCGCCAGGAAGAGTACCGGCAAGGCCCCGACCAAGGGCAAAGGCAAGACGGCCGCCAAAGGCAAGGCCGCGTCGAAGAGCAAGGACAGTGGAAAGGATCGCGGCTATGGCCGCGAACGCTACCGCTGATCCGTTGACACATCGTTCACAGCTATAGAGGTAACAAAGTGCATTTGATTCAATCGATTCTCACCCTGCCGATTGCCGCCTTTCTGGCAGTTGGAAACTGGGTCAATAACTACGTGCTCGGCACCTTCTCGATTGGCATGACGGCAAAGCAGATCCTCGAGGAACAGCTGGGCGTATACGGCGTGCTGGCGTTCCTGATTTACAAGCTGATGCGCCTACTCATCGACGCCTACCCGCTATTCCGTCCGAACTGGCTGCAGGGCGACCTGCCGCGCATCTCCGCTCTCATCGGACTTTGCCTCGTCGTCTCGTATCTCGTCACCTGCGCCTACCTCGGCCTCGTCATGCCGCTCTTGCAGCTTGAGGTCGGCGCTGGCGGCCTTCTCGCAGCGTCACTCATCGCGTGGGTGGCGCTCGGGTACCACTACATCAAAGAGAAGGTGGACGACGCGCGCGAAGCGAAAGAAGCCGCAGAGGAGCAGGCGTAATGGTTGCTCTCGCCATCATCCTTGCGGTCATTGCGGCAGCGCTGCTATGCGCATGGGTACCGGGCCGGGTCACGGCGCCGGCCGGCTCTGCCACCGCCAAGCCCTCTTCCTCCCCGGCCTCCCCGGCTGGGGAAGACGAGGGGAAACCCACGCCGAAGCCGATCCGGGGCCCGTGGCTCGTGAAAGAGCAGCAGGGCCGCAAACTCTGGGCCGATGAGCTCGCGGCAAAAGGGATCGACGCCGCCGAAGTCCTCCCCTTCGGTAATGGCTATCTGTTGCCGGACTCCGAATCGAAGCACGTCAAGATCATCGGCACCACCGGCACCGGCAAGAGCATGGCGATTAAGCACATACTCGCGCGCGTGTCCGAGCGGCCGCAGCAGCGCGTGGTGATCCCTGACCCGGACGGCGGGTACGCGAGACTATTCTACCGGGCTGAGAGAGGAGACAGGATCGTAAATCCGTTCGACCAGCGCGATTGTGGCTGGGACATTGCTGCTGATATCACGCAACCCTATCACGCCGACGAGATAGCCCAGGCGCTCATACCGCCACGCGAAGGACCTGCCTCGGAATGGGCTGAGTACGGTCGGCAGCTGCTGAGTAACACCAGCACGGCGCTTAAACAGCGCGGCGAGTTGACTATCGACACACTATACCGGACCCTCAGCACCACGCTGCCTGATGAGTACGCGGAGCTGGTAGCAGGCACTGACTCCGCGAAGCTGTTTGCCAGGGATAATGAGCGCTTTCGCGCATCCGTGGAGGCAATCGTGGCCTCCGACACGCGCGGGCTCAGATACATGCGCAACGGGTCTCTCTCCCTCTCACGGTACGCGCAGTCTGATGAGAAGGGCTGGATTTTCCTGACGTATAAGGCCGAGCAGATAGCAGCGCTCAAAAACGTGATCGCGGCAATGCTACGTGTCGTGATTTTCGCGCTAATGAGCCGTCCGGAGGAAGATTCCGGCACTTGGATTGTCATCGATGAGCTTGACGCGCTAGGCCGCATCCCTGGCCTCCAGGACGCATTGCAACGACTTCGGAAATTCGGAGGCCGTTGCGTGCTCGCGTTCCAGTCGCTCGGGCCGCTCGTTGACATCTACGGTCACGGCATCTCGAGCGCCCTCGTCGAGAATTGCTCGAGCACGCTGCTACTGCGCTCGAGCTCCGGCGCGACGATGTCTACGTCGAAATTTGCCGCAGGGCTTGTCGGCGAGCGCGAAGTGATGCGCCTCGAGCGCAGCACCAGCAAGTCCACGGGCTCGAGCTTCTCTCCAGCCTCTATCACGCGATTCGCGCCTGGAGCGAACCGCGGCAGCAACGCCTCAGCGACGAATCGCCGCGTGACTGAGCCCGCGCTGATGCCCTCGCAGATCGAGCAGCTGCCTGACCTCCACGGCTACGTACACAGCCACGACTCGCCGTTCTGGTCGCAGTGCACGATTGAGCCGTACGCAGGGGAGCCGATCGCCGAGGCGTTCGTGCCGCTAGCGCGAGACGCGGAGGCGGCATGACGATACCCTCCGAAGACCTCGCCCTCATCCGCGCGGACGGATTACCCCGTCAGATCGATCCGCGGTACGTGCTCCTCGAGCCCGACGGGTGCGTTCGCTTCACCGAGCGCGGGCGCGAACTGTATCGAGTCGCATTGCTCATGTACGGGCTATCTCCAGATCCGGTTGATGATGTCCGCACGAAGGAGGACTTGCGCAAGCTCAACCTCAAGGTTTCAGAAGCCCAATTCCTCATCGCGGCCAGTGAGGCCGAGCGAGCGATGAGAGAGGGTAAGATTCCCGCGCGCTCGCGCGAGATCGTTAATGCGATCCTCCACGGGACCCTCGAAGGCTTTCACGAGGCTGTGGAACGACGGATCGCGTGTGATGCCGCCGGGCAGAATGTCGTGCCATTCCCCGCCCGGAACCGGGCACCGCGGCGAGCACTGTCTATCGAGGAGTCGGACCCGGGGATAGAATAGATAGGTCGAGAGGAGGACAATGATGCATATGTTATATCGACTGAACACCGACCCGACGCTCGCCATGATCGCGGCCACCGCGATCCTGATTTGCGGGGCGGTAGCGCTGCTCGGCCTGGCGCTCTGGATACGCTCGAGAGACCCCAGACGCCAGCGACACTGACCGCAGCTGGTTGAGGGACAGCGACCCACCAGGGCCGCGCAATCGCGTCTCAGAGGCTGGGGCGCCTACCCCGGCCGATTCCCCTCCCTCCCCCGCCTCCGACCCGCATGGGCCGCCTCGCACTCCCCCGCCACTTCCCCTTCCGCCTCGAGCGCGAACCGCTCCCAACGAAGCACAGGGCGAGCATCGGGAAGACTTGGAAAGCCCTGAAGGCGACGAACATCCGCAACAGCCTCCGCGCAAGCGGCGATAGCCCGCCGGACCCCCTCTGCTTCGATTTGCGCCGCTTCCCGCCCTGCCCCGGCGCTTGGCCGCCTCCGGCCGCCACCCGGCCCAAGAACGCCTCGAGCTCGCGCTGCGCCTCGAGCCCGGCCTGGCTGAGCTCTCCGGTCTCCCGGTAAACACCCTCCCCGACCTGCCCGGCCCTCCCGTCTCCGCTCTGGCACTCCGTCTTGTTCGAGGTCACAAGTTACCTCGATCCACTGTCTTCTCGCCTGTAGTCATTTGAAACCTCCCAGGCTCGCGCACCCACTGCACGACCTCCATTCCAGTATATCCGCGTCTCGAGCGCACGCCACGCGGCATTTCAAACATCGCGTGCTAGCACGTTTCAAAATCTGCCGATACGCTGGAAGTAGGAGCCTGAATATCTCAGGCAGTTGAGAGGAAAAGAGATGCTTACGAAGATCCAACAGTCCGCGACCCGCCGTCAGCAGACGGTCAAGACCCACCTCGACCCGCTGATTGCGGACCTGGCGGACGAGATCCGCGACGCCGACCCGGAGGCGAAGCAGACCCTGCACGGCGCGCGCAAGACGCTCACCGAGACTGCGCGCGAGGTCAGCGCGGCCAACGTCCGCGACTCCGCTGCCGCGATGCGGCAGGTCAAGGCCCTCTGGCCGAATTCCCACGCCTACGACGGCGCGGTGGAGTACCTGGATTCCCTGACCCGGATGGCCGCCTAACGGCGGCCTCCCTCCGTGACCGACTCCAAGAGCAACACGACTTCCAGCGCCGGCGGCGATGCCGGCGCCTCTCCTCTCGGCCCGCGCGACATCCTCAACATACTCGGGTGCGTGCTCGCGGACATACGCGGGATCGCGAGTCACGACCCCGCGTATTTCGGCGGGCCTCGGCGGCTTGATGGTGTCAGCAGGCTCGAGGCGATTGCGGTGCTCACCGAAGCGAGCGGGCATCTGCATGCGCTGACGGTTCAGCCGCTGACGGAGTTCGGGCTGTTGGAAGCCGCTGTGACGGTTTACCGCGCGGCGCCGATTTGGGCCGACCCGAAGTGCTATCGCACGATGGGTCTCGCGCTCGAGCAGATGGCAGTCGATACCGCGCAGGCTGAGCGGGGCGAGAAGGGGCCGCGGGGCTCGATTCTCCAATCATCGCTGGTGGTGCAGTAGCACCGCGCAGCAGTTCACAAAAGGAACACAGCAGATGAAGCACAAGGTGCTCAAACAGACGCCGGCGGACGCTCCGCTGGCGATCTTTGGCGACCAGGAGAAGGCACGAGAGGCCCTCCTCCAGAGCGGCGAGCTGGAGGCCACCCGGGAATACACCGGCGTTCGCAAATCGACACTCCTCGAGCAGGCCAGAGCAGACCTCCAGCAGAGCGGGGACCGCGAGATCAGTGCAGAGGGAGGGGTTCCGACATGACCCTGCAGACGCAGATCCTCCGCCCCACTATCGATGCTCTCGGCACCCTGCTCGAGGACATTGGAGGGCTTGCACGTGGAGAGGCGGCGTACAGCGACGGGCCCCGCGCCGTCGTGGTGCCACCGCTCGAGGCCATCTCACGGCTCACGGCCTGCCTAGATTTACTGCCAACCGCGCTACTCGATCCGGCGGGGCCGACCGAGTTGGAGCTCGATTTCTCCGCGCACGAAATCCGAGAGGCCGGGCTGATCTTCGCTGCGCCGAGCAGGTACGTGCGCATCGCCGAGAAGCTCGAGGCCCTGGCGTACACGGTCGGGGCGCGGCGAGCGGAGACGATGCGGGTGTTCCAGGAGCTGCCGCCGGAGTGGCAGGAGCTGGGCCGGCATTCGAGACGTTACCCTGATTTCAGCAATTTTAATCTTCAAAAGGAGATTCGATCACATGTTTGATTCGCAGAAGAACCATCCAAAGAGCTCATGCAGGCCCTCATTGCCGCCGTGCTGATCGCATCCGTCGGGCTCACCGCCGGGTGCTCGGGCGGGGGCAAGGGGATTACCCCGGCGAGTGTCGCGGCGGCAGCCCAAGCCGTCGCGCCGAAGAGCGCGGCGCAGCAGGCCGCGGTGGCGGACATTCGCGCGCAGGAGGCTGCGTATCACCGGATGTCGGTGACACAGCAGGCCAATTATGTCCTTCGTTCCGCGCAGGGGCTGCTCACAGGAGAGCGCGCGTACGTTCAGGCACATCTGCAGGAGCCATCCTCGCTGGAGGGTGTCATGACCTATACCGACCTCGAGGACGCGGCCGGCAACTACTGGCTGCCCGCGGTGGACTACTCGCTCAGCATCACTACGGTCCGGCTGGCGATCACCAGCAAGGCGGTGTGCGATGAAATCGAACGGCACCCGGAATCGGGCGCGACCTGCGCGCTGGATCCAGACCCCGCGCATCGTAATCTCTATGCCGTCACTTTCGGCCTGCAAGGTCAATAGCAGCCGCTTTCTACTCTCGGAAAGCGCTGTCGCTATACAGAGCAAGAAATCCCGTACTTCGCGGGCCGGAGAAGAGGACAAGTGATGACGAAAGAGCCGATGCAGGGCAAGCAGGTGCCATCCGAGGCCGAGCTGGACGAGCTCTGCGGGCTGCCACCCGAGGAGTTCAACGCAATCGTGCAGGAGACATTCTCGGAGGACAACCCGCCAGTGCGTGACATCAGTCATAAGGACCAGGAGACCGAGGATGAGCTCGCGGACCGCCTTGTCGACGAGGCCATTGCGGCGGATCGGCGCGCAGCGGAGGGTCGATGAGCGCCAGGAGCGTCAGGAGCGCTGAGCAGGATGTCACGATCACAGTGACCTTGACACCAGCGGAAGCTGCGGGGCTGAAAAGGCTCTGCGACAAAGTCGGGCACGACGACGCGATGCAGTATCTGTATCCCCACATTCCTCTGGGCATTCGCAACGATCAGGCATACGACATCGTGCACGGCGCTGCGCGAGTGTGCGAAGCGCTCGGCGAAGCTGGAGTGTCGGACTGGCCGTGGATCGAGAGCGGCACGGTCGAGAAGTAGAGGCAAAACAGCAGATTTTCATTCACAGACCCCCGGCACCGCCGGGGGTTCATTTTAAAACACACACACCATCAGTTGGATAAAATGTTTTTCGCTAGACACTCTGAAATCGCTCGAGCAATTTCGAGCGAGAGTAGGAGACAGAACATGTTCAAGTTCGCGATCGGTTTACTTGCCGCCATGCTTTTCATTGCGGCGGCCCACGCAGGCCCTCTGCCCAGTGTCGAATTCGCCGCGGCACCGCCTGCAGCCGAGCAAGCGCGGGCAGTAGCGCGCGCCGAGGACCTGGTCCGACACATGGCACAGGACGCGGCGCGCGTGAGCGCGGATCCGCAGTACTACACCTCACCCTCCGGCGCCATCGAGGTACTGTGGCGAGGCTATGCGCTAGCCAGTGTGACCAGTCAGCTAGTCTGCTCCGCGCTCAATGTGCTCGCATCACTTAACGCGCTGCCGGGGCACGCGGCGGCTGTCTGCCTCCGTACCGACGAGGACGAGGGACAGTACACCGTGGTGCTGTTCCTGCCGGCATCGACGGCATCGAAGAGCGGAGAGCGCCCGTGAGCGCCGTCATCGGACTGCACCGAGAGCAGGCACACGGCCGCCGGCTACGCGCCGGCGAGCTCGGGACTCCTCGTATCCCTGGACAGCGCTGCCGGCTGCAGATACCCGGATTGGTGACGGAGGCCGCCTTCGTCGGCCGGCCTGGCAGTCAGCGGGTGTGCTGGGTCGTTCGCCTCGCATCATGAGCAACACACCGTGCCCGGCGTGCAAGCTTGCTGCCGAATCGCAGGGCTTCCCCTTTGATGGGGGCTGGCTGCATCCGAGCGCCGAGTACCCTGATTTGATGCACTGCAATTTCTGTGGCGCCTATTACCTGCGCGCCGACAAGACCACCGAAGAGAACGCCCAACTCACGCAACTGCTCTCGGAGGCTGTCGAGCGCCTCCGTGGGTGGAGCGCCGGCACCGAGCCCGACGCGGCACTAATCGGCCGCATTGACGCACTGCTCCACGGCCCGCGGTCCTCTGATCGCCTCGAGCGCGTCCATGCGACGGATCTCGTCAACTTCCGCCGGCGCTAGGGCCGCCGGGCACAGGAACCGTAATTCACCAGAGCCCTCGGCGATGACGTCGAGGGCCCGTCGTTTTGGCCACATCTCCAATCGCTACTGCCTGCCCAGGTACAATGCGAACGGACACGAGCACAGGAACCGGTCCAAAACGGGAGGCAGGCAGATGAAACCCGTGAACATCGAGCAGGCGCAATCCTCATTGCCTCGTCTGGTGGAGGCCCTGGAGAGCGGCGCGGCAGCACCGGCGGCCACGATGAGGAAGTGGCGCGGCTATTCAACGAGGGGCAGCTTTAGGTGGCGCTGCCCCGTGGCCCTCGGTTTCTCTCGGAGCGCCTTTCCTTCTGCTAGATCGAAGCTTCTCCGATTCGTGCATCGCGGCTCTGATGCACGCTATTCATGCGCCGTCGCAGACTCCTGCGTCAGAAACGAGAATCCGGCGGGGGTCGAAGTCCGAGCAAAAGGGTTGCGCGCGCGATGTGTTTGTAGACAGTCCTGCGGGAAATCCCGAAATCGGCTGCGATTTCCTTATAACCGAATCCTGCTCGATGTGCGAGGAAAATCGCACACGTCCGACGACTGGTGTGACTCAAAATCTTCGCCGCCGCATCGAGCCGTTCTCGCGCGGTTAACACCCGCTCGGGTTCCGGAGTGACTTCGATACTCCAATCGTTGAGTCCGAGGGCCATGAACCCCTCAAGGGAGTACGTGACCATTCTCTGACGGCGATAGTGATTGATAGCGAGGTTAGCGACAATCCGCGATAAGAACGACGCCTCGTCCCGCACCTCTCGGATTTGCCGGTACTCCAGAAGCCTTACGTAAGCGTCTTGGACCACGTCCTCGGCATCGTCCGGCGAGAATCGCATGCCGATCTTCACCAGGCGTGAGTACCAGGGTGGTCTGGGAATTCTGTGAATTCTGGCCGCGGGCATCGTTTGCTCCTCTCCTTCTGCCTGCGGAGGAGCGTGCGCGAACCGCAGAGGTCCAGGGTCCTCTGTTCAGAGGACAACCAGAGGACTTGGTTGGCATACCGATTGCAGCGATTGGATTCCGCAGCGCGGGGGAGCGGCGGTATCCTCCGGCTCATGGGGGTGCGGCTCGTGCAATGACGCGCACTTCGGCACGTCACATCGTCAAGGTGATTTCGCCACTCACCAAGGCGTAGGCAATCGCCTGCCTACGAGTACAGACGCCGAGCCGCTCCATTAGCCGTTGGAAGTGGGTATGCACGGTGCACTCGCTCAAGTGCAGGATGTGGCCAATATCCCAGTCGGTCTTGCCGTGTGCCGCGAGCGCAAGGCATTGGCGCTCACGCGGCGTCAGCTTGATTCGCGACGTGTGCCGGGCGACCTGTGCGTGATACATGCATGCGTACAGGTGTTGGGCCAGCGCCTCGATAAACAGAGCGCGCTGAGGATTGATGCGGCCTCTCTCGGGCACCACGGAACAGGAGGCACGCAATGTGCCCGGCAGCCACGATAAATGCAGGGGCACCGTGAAGCCGTGAGCGATGCCGAGTCCGGCGGCTTCCGCGAGGAGACGCTTTTGGGCTGCAGTTGTCCGCTCAGCCCGAAAGGCAACATCCCAGAAGAAGGGACGAGGATCGCGCTCGGCAAGCTCCAACACGGGGTCGAAATCAAAGTATCCCGCTTCACTGAAAGTGCGCACCCAGGCGGCGGGGTAGCTGTGGAGCAAAATCGCCCCCGGAGGCGGCACTAACGGGTCGACGTGCGAGCAGAAGGCGAAAAAGCGGACGCCGAGCTCTTCTATCGCATTGCGGAAGGCTAAAGTCTTAGCATCGATCGATCCATGCGTGTTGCCGCACGCCAAGAACTCGTAACACGCATCGAAATGGCCCATGGCCGCCCCATTTTCTTGCTATAGCCTATACTGCAGATCAGGCCGCCGCGACCTTTGCCGCGACGGCAACTTTCTCAGCGCCCCGCCAGGTCGCCAGCTGCACCGCTTCCAGCTTCCTCCGGCCTCCCGAGTGTTGTGCGCCACTCCCATGATCGATCCGATAGTGGATACGCGGAACCCAGTTGAAGGCAGCCAGATAATCGCGCTGCTTGAACCTCCACTACGACGCATCTTCCATGGAAGCTTCGAATGAGTTTCCTGGATGCAGCTTATCTAATTCGCGCATCACGGCTCGGACGCACGCAATTGATTCATCAACCCCCTTAGCCAGCCGCGCATGGTATTCGTCATGGTGATCCGCGGCCTTGTCCAGGTTCTGCATGGGAAAGGCCTTCGACTTGGAGTGGACAAGTTCGTTCCGGAGAGCGGCCAGCTTTCGGACGAGTTCGAATGTGCGCTCGGATTTGTTTGGACCAACGCCACAGACGAGCTTTGGGTAAATCAGATACTTCGAAGGTAGATCAAGCTTCCTGTCGAGATGCTTCTCGACAAAATCGCCACCGAGACCGTCGGCACCATAATCGAAAAAGAATGCCTCAAGCGCCATGCCCGCAAAGGTGACCGCGATCATTGCCGCCTGCCACTTCTGCTCGGAGTTCTCCTCAATTTGTTGAAAGATTGCCCCTTGCTCCTCTTCTGAACAAGGACCGCTCTCTAGGTTCGCTTGGGCTTTTCTGCGCTGATGAAAAAGGGCCGCTTGCTCGCGCGCAATGCGATAATAGGTCCGCGCCGCCGTGATTCTGTGTTGCCTGTTCTCGAAGAGGCTCATTGCTCCGTAGTTTAAGCCGCGGGCTCAGAGAAGGCTACACAGGCGTGTCCAGTACCCCTACGCGATTGATGCTGCATGGACGCGACCTTCCCGACGATTGCATGCTGGGCGGCCTGGAGAGCACTTTTAGAACTTAAGACCGGCTCAGAGGCGCACTCATGATCGATCAGGTTTTGGCTGACAGCCCTTAGATGGCACTGCCGATTTGCGAGCCGGGTATGATCAGATCACTAACTCGCTTGACGATCTGTCGCGATATGCCCAGCCTCCTTACTACAAGTCGACAGTGCTCACCGAGATTCTTGTCTTCGGTCACGAACCCATCGCAATACGACAACGCGGACATCGCGTGCTGAAGATCAGGCGCATGGGAGCTCTTGGGCGCAAATGCATCCTTGCCCCTCGCTTCGGTCAGCCCATCTTCGACTGCTAGCATTGGGCAATCTTTGCGCACGTCACGAATACGGGTCACCAATTCTTGAATTCTCCGGTCCGTAACGTTCCACCCCAGCAGGCTTGCAAATAGACTTGCATTTGCGATGGGTTCGACAGTCTTCCAGCTACCCGCCTGGCGAGCGGAGCGGCCGGTCGTAATTGCTGCCGCCGTCTGCTTCGCAGCGCGCTCAATCCGCTCGCGCATCTGCGGGTTTCCCCGTTGAACACCTACCGAGTTGGTAAACGTATCACCGATCCACGCAGGACCGGCATAACTGGCCCACATCTGCGCCACCGTGTCGCTGAAGGGGCGCACGTGCGGAGTACAGGTTGCCGAGCCGTCGAGACTGGCGAGGAAGCAGAGCAATTCGTCTCGTCTTACCGCCGATGGGTTATTGGCCCAGAGCGGGCGTATCGCCTCGACCAGGTTGCAATATTCCGTTACGTTCCTGTCGTCACCGGATCCCGCCAATTCGTATATGTGGATCGCCGACAGAACCCATTGGGCACCGCCATGCGCTAGTTCGACCAGCCTCGTCAATTGTGCGTCGGCATCTGGCCAGCGCGGCCGTCCTCCGATTCCGACCAGTACATTGTGATCCAGGTAAATTTTCACTCGGTCTGTGCCAAGTTCGGTGAGCCGACGAACCTACTTCACTGCAGGCGCGCCGGCACCAATTGATTTGGGAACGAGCTCATATGCGCGAGGATTCGGGCCTCCACTTCGGGGGATGCCTTCATCCAAACGTGAAGCAGCCCGGGAGCAGCCTCAGCGCAGAGCATGTCGAGAATTGCCAGCACCTCCTTCACATCCCCAGCCCGCAAGACTCGCAGGCCACCACGTGTCACCGCGAGAACGGCAAACAGCGCATCCGCGACGAGCTGACGACCCTCGGCGGTCACATGCATGGTATTGAGCATGATGTCCAGCTCCACCCGGCCGGCCGGTAGCTCAAAGATGGCCACTTGGTGCGTGTGCTCGGGCACGGAAGGAAGATATGACCGAATCAACCCCGCTCTGTCAACCCCCAGTTTCTCTGAATTTTTCACCAATACGCGAATGGATGTCTCGGGGCCTCCAGGCGTACGCTTAAGCCATAGGTAAGTAGACTGTAGGGGAACAACATGACCGGGGAACGAGGCCAATACGTGCTGAACTTGCCCGACTGGGACCTTCCACGACTGGACGACCTCGAATGGCCGCTGGTCGAAAGGCTCGCTGAAACAGTGCGCGTCAGACGACTTGGCGACGGATCACTGGAAGACGTTCTTTACGACGTAGTGCACAGCTCTCTCGTTCAGCTTGTCGAGACTGCGGTCAACGAGACAATCGAGTACTGGCTGAAGGGCCTCGGCGACGGGAATAACGGTCGCTGGCCAGAACTCTGCGTCGAGCTCCCCTACCTCGAGCGCCGAGAAACCACTGAGCCTCTTACGCTCGCCTATCGCGTCGACAACACCGACGGAACTCGCACCGAATTGAGCCGCACCACTCTCGATTCCGTGATAACTCGTCTGCTCGAGGACAGCGACCCGCCCGGTAGCATTGCGGGCCGTGCGAGGATCGTGGCATTTGCTCTGCGCCAGCTCGCAGAGAGACTCGAGAAGCTATCGGCTGAAGGCACGGGGTAGCATTCTTCATCTGCCCGGCATCAGCGCGTACAGGTCTTGCCCCACCTTCACCTCGTGCAAGCTCCACGTGAACTTTGCGGCCACAGAAGACTATCGCCGTCTTCGCATTCGCTCGCGATGCTGCCGAACGAGATCCTCAAGCCGTGTAGCCCACCGATCGGTATGCACGACGCGTTCAAATCCATCCCTCGGTCCTTTGAGAAGATCCACGCGACTCCGCCGGCTCAGCTCCTCCCAATCTTTGTACATCACGTAGAGTGCGTTCCCATAGTTAAGATTTTCAAACACCACGAAGTCGTCTTCAAAGCGAGCCCCGAAGTACCGCAGGAACCCACTAGTTCCCGCGATGTATTTCTGCGGGTTGAGGCGGGACATGACGCTGAGACGCTCTCGCATCTCGCGCTGCTTCTGCTCCGAAACTGGTCGCTTACCCTGCAACATCATGCCTAGAACCTCGTCGACTGTTCCGGGCGGCAGTATTTCCCAGTCTACTCGCACGGTGTCCAGATACTCGGCGAGCGTCGCGGCGCTGGGGAATACGTCCACAGCACCGATCGCTTCCTGCAGCATGTTTAGGTTGTATAGTAGATCGTCCTCAAAATCGTCCTCCGTTGTTCTGAGTACCTGATCGACCGAAAACTTGATGGTGTATGAAGACGTATCTTCTCCAAGCAAATCTACCGATAAAGTAAGTTCTTTCGGGGGGATAAAATCTCGTTGGTACACGTCCCTCGACCACGTCATGTCGTGAGACCCATTCGACCAATCTCCCCAGTTCGGGACCTCCACTGAATATGACTTGCTTGTCATCGGGAGATCCCGGCGCACCACTTCTTTGCCATGAACGTTGATGAAGCAATACTTGCCGACGTTCTCTGAGGGAACCCTCGGTGGGGGCACCTCGAGCGTGTTCCCGTTCAATCGAAGGTGCAGGTGTGCGTAGCGCTGAATGTCTTCCTTAGAGATCCGCTTAACACAAGCGACAACGATATCGTCGACGGCAAGCCCTGTAATTCTGTTCCGAACGTGCTGCGGTATTTTCCGCAGATTCTTCTTACCCATGCATCCCCCCCCTAGGAGTGTCTATTTGCTACCGAAGGCATGATCGCGAGCCCAATTCTCTGCTCATGGAAGTGGCATTGTCGCTCGCTCCGGGATTAGATCGGCCGACAGTCAGAGGTGGTAACGCCGATGTTCGCGCACGACCGTTCGGAGGCTCGCACGCAGACGTTCGGCGTCGCACGTCGGATCGGTTGGTCCGGCGTTCACATGAAGTTGCCATCCATGAAGCGGGCGGTGGACACGCACATAGCCTGCAGCGTTCCCTTGCGACTGCTCCATGTTCACCCATCTGCTTCTTGTGCACGGGGTTGGTCTGCCGAGCGAAAACCCATTCTGCGGGAAACTGATGCGGCACGCGAGTGCGCCGAGTGGCTGAGCGGTTTGCTGAAGTGATCCGGATTGATGCCGCCTGGTTTGGCGTCGAGCCGCTGGACATGCGCGCCGGAGTGGATACGGTATTCGGCAAGAAACCGCAGCGATGCCTTAGTTATTGTGCAGGCGGTCCGGCCATCGATGAGATCTTCACTTTGTCTAATAGCTTAGGTGCAACTCTTTCTACCATCCCTTTAACCATGTCCGCATACCAAGGCGTCGCGTAGGGACTAATAATTACCTCTTCGATCGCATCCTCCACGTCCCAAGGGACATCCAAAAACTCCGGCCGTGTCTCATCTGACGACAATAAATCGAGGTGGACGATGCGAACTTCGGCTTCATGGCCGAATTCTCTTCGCTTGTGAAGCGCAACAGAGAAAAAGGTATCGGTGATCTGGAATTGCTCCAGGTTATAGGCGACGTACTCTATCTTCCCAATGTGTGTGTTTGGATACGTCAATGAGTCGCGCAGCCGCTCATACGGCAAAGCGATTGCAAGGCCATCACCACGGCCGCAGTAGATTCTCCACATGGCTTCGGATTCCCATTCGCCGAGGTGCCAGCAGCTCACGTAAAGCTGCTTACGCATGGATGAAAGCCAAGAGACCATGTAGTCCACAAATCCTCGGATGCCCTGCTCCAGTTCCTCTGTAGACATCGGTCCCTGACTGGCTTCTACATCCCTAATCGCCGCAATCCATGGATCATCGATCTTTTCGGCTACCTGGCTAAGCGCGGAATGCCATCCGGACTGCGCCTTCTCAAGCGCTTCCGCTGCTGCGGGGCTGTCAATGGACACACCTGCCATAGTCCGCAAAAATCCTGCCAATTGAACGTACAGGTATACAGCCAGCGTTATGGCGATGACCTTACGCTCACCTTCAGATTGTTCGCGCGCCGTTGGCGCCCCAGAGGCTTCCTTTTTTGTGCGCAGCAAATCCATGAATCTCAGGAACTTCGCCACGAAAGGCCTCGCCTGTTCCACGGCCAGCGGGCGCATCATCTGTTCCAATATGGACTGGCGAAATTGGAGTGGAAGAGTTCCCTCAAACTTATCTTCGAGGCAGTCGAGCCTCGTAAAGTGCAGTTCCTTGCGAAGAAGCAAAGCCACGAATTTCGCCAAATCCATGTACCGCCAAGCCCGCTCGGATGGATCACTGGGCTGGAGAAAGACCTTGTGCGATTGGAGTGCCATGGGTTAGGCAGCCGTCGTAGCTATCATCGCAGCGGCGGCTAGGAAGAACAATTGAAGACTTACGAGGGTTCTTTGCCAAACAATCAATCGAAAGGCTTTTGCGTTGGTACTTTCGTCCGTCGGTATGAGCTTGAGGATAGAGTTTGGCACAAGAAAGCGGAGCGGCTTGGGAACTCCTGATCTTAGTTCAACTAAGGCGGAAGTAAGCAATGGAACCAAGAATTGCCGCACCACCACTTCCGGAGAAAGCCCTGCCACGGATTCTCTAATGCGGTCGACAGTTGCCGAATTCTCATCGAAAATTGTCTCACTTGCCTCAACAGTTGCGGCCGAGACGCCAGCCGCTATAGCAAAATACTTCTGAGCAAGTCCCGCCAAGAGGCTCGCGAGAAGGGCCCAAAGTGACACGCGAACCCGCCAGGGCCCCATTGCCCCTTGGAACGCAGCCAAGTTCGCTACGATCAGAGCAATGGCCGCCGCCGCGCCACCGACCGCCCATGTCGAGAACTGGTCTACTCGTTCCCACGCATGGATGATACGCCCAAAGTAGGCACGAAGAAGTGTTCTCACGAATGCCTTGACCTCGCCCGGAAGGTCTTCAGCTTTAATCAATGTATCGCCCGGCGGAGCCGAACGTGTTGAACCGGGCTGACTACTCGAACCTGCCATTGGTAGAGCCTAGTATTTTCTCCCTACATGTTCAATCTGTTTACCACTTACAAAAGTCGTCGCTTCGAAGCAGAATTCGCAACCAATGTGACCCGTGCTAGGATTTGCGTATGTGGCGCATCTTTCTAAGAATTGTTCTGGCGGTCGCTGCCGCGGGGCTTCTTGCGCTATCGATAATTTTAGATTTGTATCCTTTGCCTGTTCTGTCAAGGTTGCCGGTATGGGCGTGGTATGCGCTGGCTGGTGCTGCATGCATAGCGCTGTCACTGACGTGGGTGCGGTTGAAACCGTCTCGGTGGCCGCGCTATTTAGGCAGTAAGTTGGCAATCGCGATCTTGCGCGGGTTGAAGTGGCTGACACCGCGGGTGATCCAGTCACGTACCTTCCACTACTTAGTATCGCGCCCTTTCATAATCGGATTTGCTTTTCGATTCTTTCGAAAGATATGGACCACGTCCGAACATATCGAGCTGCCTGATCCACAGGCAATGGAAACGATTACTCAAATAAGAACTATGCTCGAGACGAGGCGGGAATGGCCTACAGACGGACCCGCAAGAGAACTAGGTCTTGCGCTAAATCGCACGATGACATGGGGTGTCGCTGGAGCCGCGCTCGTTCTCCTCACGACAGTCCTTCTTGAAGGCCACCCGCTGACCGATAAAGCGACTTTGATCGCAGCGGCTTGCTTTGCGTACGCTATCCCGACGTTGGTCATGTGCGGCTTTATCCTGATGAGCCACGCTGGTGCCAAGTCATCAGATCAAGGCATTCAACCGCCTACACTTCGGCAGGGACTGAAAGTGCTAGGCAGGACGCATACAGCCTATATGGTCGTATGCATCGGTATGGCAGCAATGCTTTGGAGCTTGGACTGGAAAGTTTCGCTCGTCTTCGTGTTGTCGATCTATTGGGCTTACCGTCTGTACAAAAAGACGATCACGGTAGGCGCTCCTAAGTCACAGCTTACGGTCGTCCCTACGCCTCCGCCCGAGCCACCGAAGGACGACGATAAGGCCGCCTGAAAATAGATAAGGGCCGGTACCGAAGCACTGGCCCCGTTCCCCCACGGTCAGACCAAGGCCGATTGACTCCCAGAAGCCTCGACCTGCGTAATCACGCAGAGCGCATCTAATCTCAAGTCTATTTGAACCTCGCCTCGACAAACAATGCGGTCGCGTCGAGCAACCGTGAAAGCATACGAGCCGCGTGCCCCTTTCGGGTTGCTGCCGTTGCGGCATCGAGCGGAATGTTATTGATCTTCCAAAGCGGCGGCAGATCGTCATCCGAACCGATGCTCACGAATATGGTACGCCCCGGGGCGGTACGATGCGTCAACACGTTTCGCACCTCCCTCCATTCCCGGTACGCAGCGTCCGCAAACGTAGCGGCGAAGGCGCTGAGGAGGGGGTCACCGGGGAAGGAGCGCAAATATGCTCGCTCCGTGCTGCCTGGCGACACGTTCTGCTGATCCTTTGGTGTCGCCAGGGGAAAATCCGGAGGCCGAATCAGCGCGCCAATGGCGAACATCCCGTAAAAGTAGGACTCGAACGCAGAGAACCCATTGCTGAAGAACCCAAAGAGGTGCCGTTCCTGAAGATACCGGTGCTCAAGGCCCCGTGAACCTTCCGGTGATGTTATCGACTTCGTGAAGTCTTCGCCTTCGGCCGCGAGACCGAGATACCGAAAGGACAATGCATTCCATGCACTACTGAAATGTTCAAATGCCGGAGGGTGTTGCCCAGCGAGGCTCGCTCGCATGCGGAGGTATACGCGCTCAAACGGAGCGGCCGGAAATTCCGAGGGCATGTCCAGCTCGTTAACTGTCAGACGCATGGAGTTCGAAGCCGTCGGTCGTTCCCGGGCCGAGAGCCAGGCAGTGAGGCGTCTCGGCTTGGTTTCGTGCGGGCCTCGGCTACGAGTTCGGCTGCGATCATGGGCCTTCTGCTCTCAGACTGTGGCTACGATCCGGTGGTAGAGCTGCTCGGCCAAATCGTCCCCCGACTTCCACAGAATGTGGTTGTACTGTCGCGTATCGAAGTGCATGTCTGTCTTTTCGCGATCTTCGCGGCACGTCCAGATCACCTGACGCCCGATGCCGAGGGCGTAGCCGGCCTCGAAGTACACCCCGGGCGACACGAAGGTCACATCGGCCACCACGAACCGGCACTGTTTGAGCTCCGCGACGATACGGGCGTCAATCTGCTCGTTATGAGCCGGATCGTTAGCAAGTCTCGGCTCAAATCTGGCTCGCTCGATCGCTGGCTTGAAGGTAGATTCCCACAGCGCAAGCATGTCCGCGTTGAACTTCATTGCGACGAATGCTGTTCTCGACGTCGGTCCTTGCGTGGCGAGTTTCGAGACTCGTTCCCAACCTTGGGCGGTGATCGTCAACGCAGCTGCAGCCGACTCGAGATCGCCGCGCTGAACGAGGCACTTCACGAAGTAACTAATTTCGCTCTGATCTCTGGCGCACGCCAGCGGGTAGTCCTTTACCCCCTCATACTGGAAGCGCGCCCCGGGCTTTGGGTACTGACGACTCAGTGATACAAGCAAAACATCCGGCTTCTCGTGAATCGCAGGGTTCGGGAGCTGTGCAATGACCGCCTCGATCGTATAGCGGGTGAGATTGAAGCGCTCCCTGCCCTCGAGACGTCGCTGCCTGTTCCAGTAACTTAATCGGTATCGTTCGGAGTCGGGCAACGGGAATGTACTGGCATGCTGACTGCCGCTGATCGTGTACGCCCCGCACCTCGGGCAGTTGACGTCAATGGGTTCACTCGGCACGCTCACCGGACTTAGTGGCTGGGCGCAAATCCAGCACTTCGAGTTGTCGTTCACTGCGGATCCCCCTACCTATCGCACTCTGAGTGTAGAACCGCACGACGCTCGATGCCGTGGTGTCCCGACTATTCGACCACCATGCGCGCACTCGTTCGCCCCGCTGGAGCAGCCCTCTGTCAATAGGCGCCCTCCCTGCGTAGACGCTCTGGGCTCCTGCCACGCCACTCACTCTCTTCCTTTGTCGGCTTCCGTATCCGCCTTTGGCCGCGGGCCCGCAACGATCTTGACGTAATTGACGATTGCATTGTCCAAGGCCTTCGGCACTGTAACATCGTGAGCCACGCACTCACCTGTAAGAATGGCTGGATCGACAGCGCGCCCGAGCCGCTGTAGACGGACGCAGATCTCGTGAAACAGGTTGAATTGCTCCTCGGGGCTCACGGGTAAGTCAAACATTCGAAACTTGCCCCGCGCATTCCGCCAGCACTCTGGTGCCTGTTTGAAAAAGCGGATCGTGTACTGTCGATCGACGGGAGGAATTAGTTCCGGAAAGATATGGTACAGAGCCTTCGCATTAACCACCACAGTGGCTCTCGAAACGGACAATTTCAGCTTCTCATAGTGCGGTTTCAAACCCGTGATGCACTCACAATAGTCCCTCTCCGAAAGGTCGAGCATGCGCAGGTTGCGGAACCCCTTGAGGTGGTCGACCTGTTGTAGGATGGAATCGTGAAAGCAAGGCCAATCTGTCAGCCTCGTTTTCGTAGCGTCCGGGTCTCCCATGCGATGCATCCCCCAAGAGGCCAGCGTCGCATACAGCATCTCTAAATGACGTTCAGACAAGAACTCATTCGCGCCAGCTTGCAGACACTGCTCGTGGAAGTAGACTGAAGGCCCTCCAAAGGACCGAAACCGTTCATACGCCCCCTTGAAGTATTGCTGGGGATCAGCCAGGAATTTCTCAGAGTTCATTCTTCCCGCCCGCGTAAGAACGGCCGCTCACCTGTGAAGCTCGCTGCCATCACTCCGATACCCTACGGCAGAGGGGAGGCATGCACTGCAAACGCTGAATACACCAACGGCGAATCAATTTCCTCCAACCAGTTATTCTCATATCGCCAGCAAATTGGTCCGTTGTCCAGCAACATCCTCTTCTTGGGCAGGTCAACAGCGACGCTCCTCCCGTAGCGCCAGCCTACAAACGAAACGCCAGGAACCTGAAAATTGCACTCCTTTTTATCCAACCGATAATACTCGTCACCGCCTGTTCCGTCTGGGGCTAGCCAGAATGGGTGGATGTCCTGGAGGATGTACACGGTATCTTGGACTCGCTCCCAACAGCCAGCTCCCATCGTATGCACCCCTGAAGGAGCAGAGAGCTGCACTTCGGAGTGGTGCCACGCTGCCCCATGCAGCCACGAAAGCCCGCATGCGCTCTGCGTGAGAACTTCATTTGCAGTAACCGTCTTGCTTCCGCCGATGCGGACGTAGAAATCCTTGCAGCTCGCCACAAGCGGCAAGCACATTAATATGACGGTGAGCGCAACGGTTCTTTCTCTCATTTCAGCCCCTTTGCGGATCAGCGACTCTTTACCCGCTCAATCAGTCCCTCATCGTTCGGCGCTTTCACAGCGTACAGCCGCCGGCTTACCTGCCAGGCCTCCATGCCGTCGCTCGGATACGGCTGCAGCGCCTGCATCGCCTCCTCCGGACTCCCGGTCAGCCAGGCCGCGTGTTCCTCCTCGCGCAGCACCGCCGGCATACGGAGCTTCTCATTGTGGACCTCCGCCAGGAGCTCGTTCGCCGGCGTCGTGATCAGAGCGCATGACAGACTCTCCGCGCCGTCCTCGCTCCTCTTTCGCTCCCAGATGCCCGCCACGCCGAAGAGCGGCCGATCCCGCACGCGGACGTAGAAGGGCTCCTTGCGCCCGCCAGGGAAGACGTGAGGCTCGTAGAACCTGTTCATCGCGAAGATGCACCGCCGCCCGTGCTCCCAGGGGTAGCGCCAGCCATACCACGTCGTGAGCTTCTCGACGGTGGCGTTAATCAGTGGATAGCTCGACTGACCACTGTATGGGATCAGTCCCCATCGCATCATGCGGCCAGTGATCACTCCATTGAGCGCGAGGACGATGGGAATCTGCTCCGTCGGCAGCACGCGCCAGCTAGGCTCGAAGTGCCAGAGGGGCTCGATGACCTGCCAGTAGCGCTCCGCCGCGGCCTGGGACGGGGTCTGGTATCGCGCGCACATAGGGCCTGTACAGTACTACGATTCATCCTCGGCTTCATGGACGCGGACGGCGCGGCTCCTCATGCTGATTGGCATGGAGATTCGACCGCTGAATGGCCATCAGGTCATCGCCGTCTGGTGCAACAAATGTGGCCACCAGGCGAAGGTCTCCCCGGAGCTCTGGGCACGGTCGAAGCGCCGGCTGCGGCACTGTCGAATGTGCGGAAGCCGCGATTATTCCCATCGGTGGATATGGACCGGTGATGCCCCGCCGGACAACGTTGTGCCGATAAGGCGCGGGCGAAGTAGCAAGCTATGAGCAGCTAATCCGGCCGGGCAGCAAACGGAGCAGGAGATCGCCGACAGTTGCCAAATCCCCCGCCAGGAGGCAGCATTCACACTGGGAGGTCCCGGAGTTGACTGCAGAAACCGCGGTGTGGCGATAGGCTTGTGCCGATTCCCCCCTTAAATCTCGCGGGCACCCTGCCTCCGTTCACTGGGGCCACCTCCGCGGACCCCGGCATGTCGCCGTATCTTGCGACGATGCGGGAGATAGCAGAGAAGTTCTGCACTACGGAGGCTAGGGTCGATTTGCTGCGTTCCTGGGTGCGTCATCGAAAAGCACTAGCAGGCCTGGGTCTATCCGGGCATCAATGGATTGACGGTAGTTTTTGCGAAGATGTTGAACGGCTGAGAGGACGCGCCCCAGCTGACATAGACGTCGTGAGTTTGATAGTTCGCCCACCGGTCTTACATAGCCCAACAGCATGGGCTTCTGTCGTAAATGGCAATGCGCCTCTCTTCGATAGAGCACAGGTCAAGGCCGCCTTCCATTGCGACTCATTTATGGTCGATATCGGCTTCCCCGCTTTTGCAGTGTATCCACAGCTCTTGTACTACTACGGATTGTTTACTCATCAGAGGGTCACGCACCTGTGGAAGGGGCTCATCCAGGTCGCATTCCCTGCGGATGACGACGCCGCCTTGGCTTTTGTGGACACTCTGAGTTTCACGCCGTGAAGAAGCTAGAGCGTGACGCCTTGCTTGCCGATCGAGATGCCGTTACGCAGATCCTCGACTCAATGAGTCCCGACGACATTCTCGGCCAGATGTCCTTTAAGTCTCGACTTTCAGACATCGACGCTCGCCTGGAAGAACTCGCTCGCAGCACCACGACCCGCGCCGGTAGTGTCGCATTGCTATTTGGCGGAAAACCGGTTCATGGATCGCGCGCAATCGACGCAAATTTTGCCAGCGATATCCTGAAATCCTATCAAGATATTCTCGCGAAACGTGTGGCTAACGATGAGGTAGGGCGTCTTGGCACCAGAGGACCCGTACCATTCCAAGCCGCGACAAATCTTGCGATTACAGAAGTTGTGAGAGGCTCAGTCGGATTTATACTGGAGGAAGTTTGCGACAACGAAGCCCTGGTGGATACAGCAGTCAAGGCAGCGATCGACGACATTACGACCATCATGCGTTGGACATCGGCTACAGATGAAGGCGGATTCGAGCAGGCGGTAGAGACGCTCGATCCTCGATTGCTTGATTCGTTAAAGCGATTCTTCATAACCTTAGATGACAGAGACGCGACCATTCGTATCGTCGACGATCAGAGCGATGAGTCTCTAAATGAGCAGGCGGTGAGACGCGCGCGCCTTCGCATCGAGCGTACCGAAATCGACGAGCGGGACGATGACGACTTGGTTGGACGATTGCTAGGCCTATTCCCCCGTGGACGCAGATTCGAGATGGAGCTGGAATCCGGCGAAGTTATTCACGGAGCGGTGGCGGCACTCATTAGCCAAAGATACGACGAGCTTTTATCTGATCCGGGGACGGTTCCTGTGGGAAAGACTTGGCGCGTGAAAATGCGCGTCCGGACCATCCGAGAGCGCAATAAGCCTGACAGAAACATTTATACGCTGCTCGGTCTGCTCCAAATGCTTGCCGAATAGTCCTAAAGGCCGCATTTCGGGCACAAGGTAACCGCAGACACCCTAACGTACTCTACACCACACCGGCCGATCTTCAGATTAGTACCGCCCTGTTTTGAGTAGGATCCCACTGGCCTCTTCGTCCTGCGGTATCGGCTCGCGGTTCTACGAGTATCTCAGCCGTTGGACTTCGAAGACGCCGTCGTCAACCAGCGAGTTCCCAGCCAGTCGCCACAACCTGAACGGCCCCTTCCTGGCTTCTCTGCCAATCATAAAGACTCGCCCATAAGTCATGTGTATTGCAGCGGCCTTCAGACGGTCATACTGCAGGAGTTGAGGCCCTTTCACCTCGGATAGGGCAATTCCGTCACCTTCTGCTCTATTGGCCACACCCACTACGAAGTCGGGGTAAAAGCCCACCCCGGCGTTCCAACGAAAAAGCCCGACGGAGTATGGCTTCCGCACAGGATTGCGGTGCCACCACAGCACACCGTCTGAGGTGTCCAGCACTTCGGCGAGGTCCCGCTCGAGGTCTGATAGGTCCTCCGGGAATACCCCGTAGATGTTCTTCGCCGCTGGATCTAAGATGATCTCGCTAGATAGTGTCGCCGGCAGGGCGATCTCACGGGCGATGACTCGGTCGGTGCGAATCCGCTTGTATGCATCGCGAATGAGGGTGGGGTTGCGAACGAGGAGGATGTCGAGCTGCTGCGATAACTCCTCTTCCGTCTCGGGCAGCTCATGGCCTGTGTCCTCGAGTGCCTTGCGGAATCGATCCTTGAGCAGCCGGTGAAAACTTCTGCGATCGACGTCATCAAACTCGAACGCAATCTGCTGAGCCTGCTCAGCGATCAACGGTGGGGACATCCGTGCCCAAATGTCCCGATCCTCCGGAGCTTGAGCCGCAAATACGTCCGTGGTGCGCTCCACGAGGCGCGAACGCACCCTCAGCCGATCGTCGAGCACCTTTGGCGAGAATTCGACGTGTGCAGCTAGCTCCTCCTCGAAGTCGTCCGTGATCTCTGGGAGCACCTCGGTCACGAGGGTCGACGGTGCATCCTTCCGTCGCTCATGCTGACGAGGTCCTCGCTGCGCATCAAGCGATAGGGTCTCGGTCAGGCGCGAGGTGGCTCCCAGGCCCTGTGTCACGAGTGCCTGCCCGGCCATGCCGACGGCCGAGAAGAGATCAGTGAATAGCTGTGTCGAGTGCTTGCCCTCCTGAGCCATTCCACCCGGTAGCTGACCGGTACTGCGGTCGACCGGTTTGAGCGGATCGCCGATCGCAAGGCTCAGCGTTTCCCCTTCGCCGGGACATTGCACGGTGACGTGATCAGCGAAGACGGTAACGACGGCGGATGTATTCGCTGCGGCCAGGTGTTCAGGCATTCGGTTGATCTCGGCGGCGGCTCCCAGTAAGCCTTCCTGCGCATCACCGTTCGCCAAGAAGACGTATCCGTACGAGAGCTCCGAGGGAAGCTTGTTCAGCTTCCCTTGCAGCATGCGATGCACCCTCATGATTCGACCCACCACCTGGATCCCGAAGTTTCGATCACGCGTACCGCGGAGCGCCGCCAGGGTAAAAGCTCGTGGGGCATCGAACCCGGTTGCGATGGCCATCTTGAACAGGATGACCTCGACTGCTGGGTCATTTGCCATGGCGCTCAGACTGGGGTCCGGCTCATCGGACGTATGGACCCGCACGGATTCGGCGTCGAACTTCAGGGTCGCGACGAGATACTCCCTCGCGCGCTTGATGGCCTCTGAGCCGTTTGGCACCTGGACCAGCATCAAGGGAGAGAGTGATATGCCGGAATCGCGAAGCCGCTGTTGTAGGAAGCGGTGCATGGATGCGCATTCGGAGAGGGCCACCTCCTCGAACGAGACGAGCTGACCCTCGTCCTGGCTGCGGGCGACAAATCGCGCCGCCTTCACGCTCCGCTTTAGTAACTGCGCCTCGACCCCTTCTGAGCGTGGAATTGACGCCCAATCTTCCTGTCCGCCCAGCTTATAGCCGGTCAACGCCGAGAAGCGACCGGCATCATCATCCCGCGGGGTAGCGGTCATCATCAGTACATAGTCGGGCGCCAGAACATCGCGGAAGAACTCGCACGCAGCCGGCGCCTTCACGAACCCGTGGTGAGCCTCATCCACGACCACGCCGATACGAAGGCCTTGTTCTCTGGCGATCAGCACAAGCTCATCGAGCGCGATGCCAAGGTCTCCTGTCTGCCGAGCTAGCCGCGAGTCACGGCTGCGCGCTGCGACCGTCTGCCAGGTCAGGACGAATACGGCACCAGGCTCAAGTTGCTCAGGCCGCCTGCCGCTCTGGAGATCAAGTTGCGGCAGCCGCGGAGCTTGGGCGCGCATGGCGGTGCGCGCCTGCTCAATCACCCCTGCAAAAGGCGCAAACCAGAACCAGAGCAGCGGCTCGTCCTGCGAGAATCGGTTTATGGTTTCGCAGGCGATGAGTGTCTTGCCTATGCCGGTCGGGGCTTGTAGCAACACACAAGCGGCATGCCTGCGAAGTTCCGAGAGAACTTCGGGAGCGGGGTTCGCACCGACTCGCTGATACTGAGTTTGGAGAGAGCGGAACCTGGCAAGCAATGCCTCGCTGTGCGCCTCCTGAAATGGGAGCGGGATCAGCCGGCTCATGCCCCTACCCTCCCTGCGAGATTTGCGGGCCCCCTACGGAAGGCCCGCCGCAAATCATCCGGTACCGCGACTATCCTGGCAAACTCGTTAAGCTCATCGAGAACGTCTCTGATCCGCGCCGGCGTCCAAGTCACGATCGTTGTGGGAACGGCGAGCTTTTTGAGCAGGCGGCGGAGGCGCACGATCGTTCCTCTTTTCGCGTCCGCGCAATACACCACCCGCTTGCCTTGATGGACAGAAACACCCAAGGAGCCTTCCAACGGAACTGTCGGGTGGTCGGCCAAGAGGAGCGCGTCAGTCCAGATCATTGCATCCGTCAGGCGCTCATCGAGCCGATGCATGGGGACCATGTGCGTTTTGAGGTACGCAAAGTTACCGCCGAGGCCGTCGACGGCTGCACTGCCATTCGGGCGGTATCCCTCGATGACCTTTCGTAAGCGCGCGGCACAAACGTCCCGGGCGATGTTCTTCTTCGGTTCCTCTTCCGTCCGTTCCGTATTGGCAACAAGGATGAAGCGCCGCTCTCCCCCATCCTCCCGGTTCATCTGGAGGACTGCCTGTCCGAATGTACCCGATCCCGCGAAGAAATCGAGCACCAAAGCGTCCTTCTCCGGTGCGCCGATAGCCAACACCCGGCGCATCAACCGTGTCGGCTTTGGCGTGTCGAACGCGGTCTGAGTGCCGAACAAGGCTTGAATCTCCTTTCTGGCCTCATCCGTATGTCCGACCTCATCGTGAGGCCACCAGGTCCAGGGAACGGCACCCTCGACTTCTGACAGGTATCGAATTTCACTTGGCTGTGAAGATCCATCCTTCCCCCAATAGATACGACCGGCCGCTTCGAGCTTGCGAAACTCGGGCTCGACGAGAGACCAGCAGCGCCCGTCCGGAGGTCGGTGCTTCTTGCCAGTGGGGGATACGACTTCATACATCTGATTTGGCCGGTATCCTTGGGCGGTCAGTGGTATGCCGCGCCAGCGTTTCTTAGGATTTGTCTCCCTCGGATTGTCGGGATTGCGATAGACCCGCGCCTGCTCGTCCGTGAGCGGTATCCGGCCGCGGCGCACTTTGAAGGCATTCGGGTTCGGCGAGTAGACGAGCAGATACTCGTGCGCATCGCCGATGGCCTCGCGATTCTCCCTCGAATATCGCTTCTGCCAGATGCAGTTGGCCACGAAGGACTTCTCGCCGAAAACCTGGTTCATCAAGAGACCGAGGTTAAAGAGCTCGTGATCATCGACCGAAACGAAGATCGCTCCGTCTGGCGAAAGAAGGTCGCGCGCCAGTTTCAACCTCTGAAACATGAACTCGAGCCAGATCGAGTGACGAAATCGATCAGTGGGATCGACGAACCGATCGTTGTAGACGAAGTCACGACGGCCGGTGTTGTACGGCGGGTCGATGTAAATGAGCTTTATCTGCCCTGCGTAGTGGGTTACCAGAGAACGCAGTGCATCGTAGTTGTCGCCCTCGATGATCAGATTGCGCCAAGGGAGCTTCCCGCACGAGTGCGCTTCATCGAGCTCAAATCCCACAAAGTCGCGGTTCAGTGCGTGATCTGGCGAGATGTCCTTGCGTTCCCATACAAGGCCGTAGTGCGCTTGTGCGTCACGGCGCCTGAGGATTTCGACCAGCGCTTCTCGCGATAGGCCAGAATACGGGTTCTCGGACTTGTAGCCCTCCGCCTCGCTTTCCGTAATGATGGGTGCCTTCATGATCACCTTGGCCGCACGGGCGTCAAATTTTGTGCAGTCTGCGATTGTAGCGTGCCCTGGACGATATTTTCAGACGCGAACAGATATGCGCCCCGAGGCGGTGCCTGAGGCAGTTCTGCAGTCTACGGGGTGTTCTGAGCAAGCTTCTTAGCCGTGTCCTCCGGCTTCGGATGGTAGTACCTCAGCGGCATCCGTGGGTCTTTGTGCCCGGTGATCTTTGCTAGCTCGTACATAGGGAAGATGCTGGCCAGCCGTGAAGTGGCCTCGTGGCGCAAGTCGTGCAATCGTAGGCCCAAGAGGAACCGGTCGCTGGGCTCCAAGTTGGCCTTCGCGCACTGTTCGAGATACCTCTGCCGGGCGCATGACGGCCCGTACAAACGCCTTAGTGGACTGACCGTGCGTGCGTACTTCTTCGTCGACGAGTTCGGCTTCTCTGACGACTGGCGGCGCCATAACGCCGAGCACTACGGGATCCCGATTCCGGCGGCCGACTGCGAAGCGTCGGCCGGAGGCTCCCTCACGTCTGACTCTCCGGGCGGTCCCTTCGCTGCCCGCCCGCTCGCCTGCTCCCGCTTGATGCGCTCGTAGATTTCTTCCCGGTGGACAGCCACGCTCTTCGGCGCATTGATACCGACCCGGACCTGGTTGCCCTTCACGCCGAGCACGGTGATCGTCACGTCGTCACCGATCATTACGGTCTCGCCGACGCGCCTGGTAAGTATCAGCATGCGACCTCCCGACCCTTGACCGCTGCGTGGGAAAATCCCGTACAAAAACCCGTACAAAAACATGCCAGGTGATTTGTAGCCGCGATCATAAGTTCTTGTTTTCTTTGGTCGGAGCGCCGAGATTTGAACTCGGGACCCCTTGCACCCCATGCAAGTGCGCTACCAGACTGCGCCACGCTCCGACGATTTATTGTGCAGGCCTGTCAAATGCGCGAGCGGGGATGTCTCGCGCGAGCCTCAATGATACGCCGATTTGCCTGCTCTGCAGAGAGCCCCGCCGCGGCGCTTTCTCAGCGCCGCAGGACCTTCAGCAGCTCCTCGAGCTCGAGCCTCACCTGCTTGACGATCTGCTGGCTCTGCGAGACGTCCGTGCGCGCCTCCTCACCCGTGAGCTTGTTGCGGGCGCCGCCGATCGTGAAGCCCTGATCATAGAGAAGGCTGCGGATCTGGCGGATGACGATGACGTCCTGGCGCTGGTAATAGCGCCGGTTGCCGCGCCGCTTCACGGGCTTCAGCTGCGGGAACTCCTGCTCCCAATAGCGCAGCACGTGCGGCTTGACGCCGCAGAGCTCGCTCACTTCGCCGATGGTGAAGTAGCGCTTGCCGGGAATCACCGGCAGCTGCGAGTTATTCTTTGGCTCCAACATAGGCTTCGACCCGCGCCTTCAGTTTCTGCCCCGGACGGAACGTCACCACCCGGCGGGCAGTGATCGGAATCTCCTGGCCAGTTTTCGGATTTCTGCCGGGGCGCTGATTCTTGTCGCGCAGATCGAAGTTGCCGAAGCCGGAGAGCTTTACCTGCTCTCCCCTCGACAGCGCCGCGCGCACTTCCTCGAAGAACAGGTCGACCAGCTCTCGCGCCTCCCGCTTATTGAGCCCGAGCTGGTTGAATAGCGCTTCCGCCATCTCCGCCTTGGTCAGGGCCATCTCTTATTCTCGTATTCTTGCATTCAAGCTCACGCGCAGATCCGCGACGACCGCCGCCATGACTGCAGCGATGTCCTCCTCGGTAAGCGTGCGAGAAATGTCCTGAAAAATCAAGCCCAAAGCGACGCTTTTTCGACCTGCTTCTACGCCTGGGCCGCGATACACGTCAAAAACGCGGAGATCGCGCAAAAGGCTCGAAGCCGTGAAGGTTACACGCTCGGTGAGGTTACTTAAAGTCACGGATTCATCCACCACGACGGCGAGGTCGCGGCGGACCTGCGGAAAGCGGGAAACCTCGCGATAGGCGGGCCGCTCGACGGCCAGCGCGGCCCCCACGTCGAGCTCGAAGAGGACCGGCGCATATGTAAACTCGAGCGCCTTCACCAGCGAGGGATGCAGCTCGCCCAGCCAGCCTACCGGCTCGCCGCGGCGCTCGAGGCACGCCGCCCTGCCCGGATGCAGACACGAGAGCGCGCGCGGCTCGAAGGTGAATTCTCCGCGAGCGCCGGTAGCGGTGAGCAGCGCCTCGACATCGCCCTTCACGTCGAAGAAATCGGCGGGCTCGCGCACCTCGCGCGGCAGCCCCCACTGCTCGGGCATCCTCTGGCCGCACGCAATGCCTGCCAGGGTGTCGACCTCGCGGGTCGCTCCAACAGGCTCGCCGGCTGCGCCGATCATGAGGAAGCGCGCACCGTGCTCGAAGAGCCTGATGCGATCCTGTTGCCGCCGCTGGTTCTCGAGCGCCGCCTTGATGAGCCCCGGCCACAGCGACACCCGCATGACCGAGAGGTCACTCGCGATCGGATTCGCGAGTGCGATTGGCGCAAGATCGGGGAAGAGCCGCGCCTGCAGCTGCGGGTCGGTGAAGGCGTAGGTGATCGCCTCCTGATATCCCCGCGTGGCGAGCGTCTGCAGCAGATCACGCTCGGGCGGCCGCGAGCCCGGGACGGCCGGAAAGCGCTGCGGAAGCGCCGCATCCGCCTCAGGAATGGACGGGTAGCCGACTATCCGTGCGACCTCCTCGATCAGATCCGCCTCGATGCCAATATCGAAACGATGCGGCGGCGGAACGACCCGCCAGCCTTCCTCGGCGGCCTCGACGCGCATCTGCAGCCCTTCCAGGCATGCGCGTACGCGAGCATCCGCGAAGCCAACTCCCAGCAGCCGCGCGAGCTGCCTGCGGCGCAAGGTAACCGCAGGGCGCACCGGCAGGTGCTCATCGGAACGAACCTCGGAGCTGGGCCCGGCTTCGCCTCCTGCAATCGACAGCAGTAGCTCCGTCGCGCGCTCCACCGCCCGCTCCTGCTGGGACGGATCGACGCCGCGCTCGAAGCGCTGGCTGGCATCCGTCGTCAGACCCCATCGGATAGCGCGTCCGATGACCGCATCCGGAGCAAAGTAGGCGGCTTCGAAGAAAACATCCGTAGTCTCAACGCTTACCGCTGTGCGCTGGCCGCCCATGATGCCCGCGATACCGACTGCGCCCCCAGCGTCTGTGATCAACAGAACGTCCGGCTGCACCTCGACAGACTTGCCATCGAGCAGAGTAATCGTTTCCCCCGCACGCGCGAAACGCACGCGGATTTCCCGGTCGAGTTTCGCCAGATCATAGGCGTGCATGGGCTGACCCAGCTCCAGCATCACGTAGTTGGTGACATCTACCACGGGGCTGATGGAGCGCACGCCCGCACGACGAAGGCGCTCGCGCATCCAGACAGGCGTAGGCGCCTTGTTGCTGACGCCGCGAATGACGCGTCCTACAAACCGTGGGCAGCCCGCCGGCGCATCGAGATGTACCCCGAACGTATCGCGCAAACCCGCAGCCGTGCGCATACCCTGAGAGCCCATCAGGTCCCGCCCTGTCAGCTTCCCACCCGAGAGAGCCGCCACTTCGCGGGCGACCCCGATGACCGACATGGCATCACCGCGATTTGGCGTAATGTTGAGCTCGAGAACGACTTCGTCGAGCGCGAGATAGTCGCGCAGCGGCTGTCCTATGGGCGCATCGGACGGCAGCTCGATAATCCCGTTGGAGGCGTCGGCAAGCCCCAACTCCTTGGCGGAGCACAGCATGCCCGCCGACTCGATACCCCGCAGCTTGGTCGCCTTGATCTCGAGGCCGCCGGGCAGCCTCGCGCCTACGATGGCAAGGGCGCTCTTCAATCCTGCGCGCGCATTGGCCGCGCCGCAGACGATCTGCAGCGGCTCACCCTGCCCGCTCGAGACGCGGCAGACCCGCAGCTTGTCGGCCTGCGGGTGCTTTTCCGCAGCGAGGATCTCGGCGACTACGACGCCGGAGAACTCCGGTGCCGCCGGCTCCAGCGCCTCGAGCTCGAGTCCCGCCATGGTGAGCCTCGAGCCCAGATCCCGTGCACTCCACGGCACCTCGACCCATTCCGCCAGCCATGAATAGGGAATCCTCATGCTCAGAGCGCCCGGAACTGCTCGAGGAAGCGCAAATCGTTCTCGAAGAAGAGCCTGAGGTCGCTCACCCCGTAACGCAACATCGCCAGCCGATCGATGCCCATGCCCCACGCATAGCCGGTGTAGCGCTCCGCATCGATGCCGCTCGCCATGAGCACGTTCGGGTGCACCATGCCGCAGCCGGCGATCTCGAGCCAGCCGGTATGCTTGCAGGTGCGGCAGCCCTTGCCCTCGCAGAACACGCAGGACATGTCTACCTCGGCGGAGGGCTCGGTGAAGGGGAAGTAGGAAGGCCGGAGGCGCATCGCGAGGTCGCGCTCGAAGAACGCCTGCAGGAACCCGTGCAGCGCGGCCTTCATGTTGGCGAAGCTGATGTTCTCGTCCACCTTGAGTCCTTCTACCTGGTGGAACATCGGCGAGTGCGTCATGTCGGAGTCGCACCGATAGACCCGTCCCGGCGCCACGATGGCGATCGGAGCCCCCTGGCTCAACATCGCACGGATCTGCACCGGCGAGGTATGCGTGCGCAGCAGCCTCCCATCCGGGAAGTAGAAGGTGTCGTGCATTGCCCGCGCGGGGTGATCGGGCGGGAAGTTGAGCGCCTCGAAGTTGTGGAAATCGTCCTCGATCTCCGGGCCCGTGGCGATCTCGAAGCCCGCGCGCCGAAAGATCTCCTCCATGCGAAGGCGCGCCAGCGTGACCGGATGAAGGCCGCCGCGCTGCTCGCCCCGGCCCGGCAGCGTGACATCGATGCGGCCGGCGGCAAGCTCCCGCTCGACATCCGCCCGCGCCAGGGCCTCGCGCCTGGCCTCGATGGCGGCCTGCACCCGCTCCTTGGCCTCATTGATCCGCTGGCCAGCCGCAGGCCGCTCGGCGGCCGGAAGACCGCCGAGAGATTTCAACTGCTCGGTGAGGGCGCCCTTCTTCCCGAGCCAGCGCACCCGCGCCTCATCGAGGCCCGCGAGGTCCGCACTGGCGGCTACCTCGCTCAAGGCCTCATTCACGAGGGAGGTCAGGTCCTGCATGACGCAAGGCCTGCCCTGGGTTACGCCATGCCGAGTGCGGTCTTCGCCTGCTGGGCGATGGCGGCGAATGCCGCGCTGTCATGCACGGCGATGTCCGCGAGCACCTTGCGGTCGACCTCGAGGCCCGCTTTGCCCAGGCCGTTGATGATGCGGCTGTAGGAAAGGCCGTGCACACGTGCGGCGGCGTTGATGCGTGCGATCCACAGCGCACGGAACTCCCGCTTCTTCTGCCGCCGATCGCGATAGGCATATTGTCCTGCCTTGATGACGGCCTGCTTCGCGGCGCGATAGACCTTGCGCCGGGCGTTGTAATAGCCCTTCGCCTTACCGAGAACTTTCTTGTGACGGCGCCCGGCCGTCACGCCACGCTTGACTCTTGCCATGTTGGATTACTCCTCATGCGCTGCGCGCAGGACTAACGGGGCTCGCCAAAGCGCGAACCCCGTCCGCATAGCGGCGCTGCGCGCCGAAATGGAACGGTTCATCGAACAGCCTACTTGTGATACGGCAAGAGCTGCTCGAGACGACCGGTGTCGGTCTCGTGCACGAGGCTGGTACCGCCCGAGCGGGCGTGGCGCTTGACCTTGCGGTCCTTGTGGCCGAGGTTGTGGCGGCGTTTGGACGCGTACCGCTTGAAGCCCTTCGCCGTCTTGCGAAAGCGCTTGGCCGCGGCCCGGTTGGTTTTCAACTTGGGCATCGACGGAAACTCCTCAGTTCGTTGCTATAGCCCCGATCACTAGGCGTCCGGATTGGCATCCGGATACCCGCTACGGGCGAACGATTCCAGGCTTCGACCGCTTGGAAGCGTTACTTCTTTTTTGGCGCAAAGACCATGATCATCTGCTTTCCCTCCATGAGCGGGTTCTGCTCGACCACGCCGTAAGTGGCGAGATCGGTAGAAACCCGATCGAGGAGCTTGCGCCCGATGTCCTGGTGCACCATCTCACGGCCGCGGAAACGTAATGTCACCTTGGCCTTGTCGCCTTCGGTCAGGAAACGGACGAGATTACGCAGCTTGATCTGGTAATCCGCCTCTCCCGTGCCGGGACGAAACTTCACCTCCTTGACCTGAATCTGCTTCTGCTTGCGCTTCGCCGAGTGGGCCTTCTTGTTCTGCTCGAACAGGAATTTCCCATAATCCATGATGCGCACGACCGGCGGCTCCGCGGTCGGCGACACCTCGACGAGATCGAGTTCCGAGGCGGCTGCCATTTGCAATGCCTCGGAGCGGGACATCACTCCGGCCTGCGACCCGTCGGCCGCGATCACACGCAGTTGCGGCGCGCTGATGTCTTCGTTGCGCCGGACCCGCTTTGTTGCACTAGCGATGCGTCAATCCTCCAACGTACGGCGCCCGCGGCTCTCGAGCTCGACGCGGAGGCGCTCCGAGAACGCCTCCAATGTCATCGTGCCCAGATCCTTGCCGCTTCGGGTGCGCACTGACAATAGATGTGCGGCGACCTCCTTATCGCCAGCTACCAATAGATACGGGACACGCTGCAGCGTGTGCTCGCGAATCTTAAAGCCCACTTTCTCGTTCCGCAAGTCGGATGCGGCCCGAACACCCTGATTTTTCAGGGATTCCGTGACCGACCGGACATACTCGTCCTGCCGGTCGGTGATGCTCATCACTACGGCCTGCACGGGCGCCAGCCAGGCCGGCAGCCGCCCGGCGTGGTGCTCGAGGAGAATCGCGAAGAAACGCTCCAGCGAGCCGAAAAGGGCCCGGTGCAGCATGACCGGAACGCGCTTCTGGCTGTGCTCATCGATGTAGTAGGCGCCGAGCCGCCCGGGCATGTTGAGGTCCACCTGCAGGGTCCCGCACTGCCAGTCGCGGCCGATCGCATCGCGCAGGGCGAACTCGAGCTTCGGCCCGTAGAAGGCGCCCTCGCCCGGATTCAGCGTGTACTCGATCCCGGCGGCAGCCAGGGCCGCTTTCAGCGCCTGCTCGGAGCGGTCCCATACCTCATCGCTGCCGACGCGCTTCGGCGGCCGGTCGGCGAACTTGACGCGCACGTCCTCAAAGCCAAAGTCCCGGTAAATGTCGAGGATGAGCCGCGTGATGGCCACCGATTCCTCGGTGATCTGATCCTCCGTGACGAAGACGTGGCCGTCATCCTGGGTGAAGGCGCGCACGCGCATCAGGCCATGCAGTGCGCCCGAGGGCTCGTAGCGGTGCACCTTGCCGAACTCGGCGAAGCGCACGGGAAGCTCGCGGTAGCTTCGCAGTCCGTGCTTGAAGATCTGCACGTGTCCAGGGCAGTTCATCGGCTTGATGGCGTAGACCCGGTCGTCCGGGGTCTTCGTGAGATACATGTTCTCACCGAAGGTTGCCGCGTGACCCGACTGCTCCCAGAGCGAGGCATCCATGAGCTCCGGCGCGTTGACTTCCTGATAGCCCGCCGCCTGCTGCCGCTCGCGCATGTAGCCGATGAGGCTCTGGAAGACGATCCATCCCTTCGGATGCCAGAAGACTGCTCCGGGCGCCTCCTCCTGCAGGTGAAAGAGATCGAGCTCCTTGCCGATGCGCCGATGGTCGCGCTTCTCCGCTTCCTCCAGGCGGTGCAGATACTCCTCGAGCTGTTTCTTGTCCGCCCAGGCGGTGCCGTAGATGCGCTGCAGCATCTCGTTACGCGAGTCGCCGCGCCAGTAGGCGCCCGCGACCTTGGTGAGCTTGAAGGCCTTGAGCTTGCCGGTGGAGGGAACGTGCGGCCCGCGGCAAAGATCGACCCAGTCGCCCTGACCGTAGAGGCTGATCGCCTCGCCCGCCGGAATGCTCCCGATGATCTGCGCCTTGTAGTGCTCGCCGAGCCCTTCGAAGAACGCCACCGCCTCATCGCGTCCCATGACCCGGCGGGTGACCTTCTGATCGGCCTTGGCGAGCTCCGCCATCCGGGCCTCGATCGCCGCCAGGTCCTCGGTGGTGAATGGGCGCTGATACGCGAAGTCGTAGTAGAACCCGTCCTCGATCACGGGCCCAATGGTGACCTGCGCCTCGGGAAAGAGCTGCTTTACCGCCTGCGCGAGCAGATGCGCGGTGGAGTGTCGGATGACCTCGAGTCCCGCGGGGTCCTTGTCAGTGACAATGGCGAGGTTGGCATCGCTCTCGATGAGGAAGGAAGTGTCGACCAGCTTGCCGTTGACACGCCCCGCGAGCGCTGCCTTGCGCAACCCGGCGCCAATGTCGCCCGCCACTTCATCGACCGTCACGGGGCGGTCGAAGTGGCGTTGACTGCCGTCAGGCAGGGTCACGACTGGCATCTGGAGGACTCTCGCAAACACTTCAGGTCAAGCAAGCAGACGAGGCCGCCGCCCCGCCACACGACGAGGGCGCTGCCCGACCGTTCCCGGCGGGAAGCGCCCTTATCGGCGATGGTAGGCGCGAGTGGGATCGAACCACCGACCACCACCATGTCAAGGTGGTGCTCTACCACTGAGCTACGCGCCTAATACTAAGCGCACGACCCGTGGGCCCAGCCTGCCGCCGTGCGGGCTGGCCTGCGGATACGCGCTGCATTGGGGGGTACCTGCGAGCCGGCAGTATAGCAAGCGTCAGGACCCGTGGACTACCTCGGCAGGGGTGTCGTCCGTCGGTTTGGGGCGCGCAGTACGCCGCAGGCGCTCGACCTCCTCGACGCACCTTCCCACCCGAGTCTCGAGGAGGTTCACGCCAACGATCTGAAGTCTTTGCCCGGCACGGTCGAGATCGTGTTCCTGCCCCCAAAGTCCGACGATTATCGGGAGGCCCTCCATCCGGGCGCGCACCCGTTTGACCACGGCCCTCGCCGGAGGAATGGCTTCGGGCGGGAGCGCGGAAATGACCACCGCCTCGAGCCCCATGCTGGCGCTCGCCGTGACCTCCTCTTCCACCCGATCGAGCGCCGCCACCCGCGTGCTGACGCCGCGGTCGATCAGAACTGCGGCGAGGAGCCTCGCGACGATGACATCACCCTGGTCCTCGGCCGGTATGCAGAGAACCGACGGCGTCTGCCACGAAACACCGCGGCCGTTCTCGCGCTGCAGGGTCTCCAGCAGCTCATCGACCCACTGCTGAATCTGATCGAGCACGGCGCGGCGCCGCACCGGCTTGAGGGTTCCCCGGGCGAAATCCGCCTCGAGCAGCCGCAGCGCCGGCACGATGGCGATGTCGCAGACCTCCCGCAGCGAGTGCTCACGCAGTGCCGCTTCGAGGAGCGCATCGGCCTCGTCCCGGTTGCTCGTGAGCAGGCGTTGATAAAGCTGCTGCCCGGGCTCGAGCGCCGGCTCATCCCCGAGCAGCACTTCGAGAAACTCGAGCTGCGGCACGTACTTGCCCATGACGACCAGACACACGGTGATCGGCACCGAGAGCAGCAGGCCCGCGAGTCCCCAGAGCCAGGTCCAGAATGCCGCCGCGAGCAGCAGCGCCACCGGGGAGACACCGGTCCTCGCGGCGTAGAGCCAGGGCTCGAGCACTGCGTAATTGAAGAGCTCCACGGTGCCATACACGGCGAGGACGATGGCCGGATGCATCCAGTCCTCGAACGCGGCGAACGACAGGGCAAAAGGCATTGCCGCTGCCGTCCATATCCCGACATAGGGAATGAAGCGCAGCACCAGCGTGAGCGCGCCCCAAAGGCCGGGATTCGGGACACCGAGCAACGCGAGCCCAACGCCGACCCAGAGGCCGGTGAGCGAGTTGATGAGGAGCTGCACCAGCAGATAGCGGCTGACGCGGCCCGCGGCGTCGTTGAGGGCAGCAGTGGTCGCCTGAAGATTGCGGGGACCGAGGAGGCGGATGACGCGCTCGCGCAGATCGAGGAGCCTCAGCAGCATGAAGGCGACCAACACCATCACCGCGAGCGCCCAGCCGAGGGGCTTCACGAGCGGCCCGACGAAATCCTTCAGGAGCTCGAACACGCTCGCCGGCGGCTGCACGATCTGCACCTTCTGCACGCCGGCCGGCACGCTGGCGATCGGACTCAGGCGCTCGATCTGCCGGGTCAGCCGCTCGACTGCATCCAGGGTGTCGGTGACTCCGCCGCGCATGAATCCGCGCAGATGCGCGATGTGCTCGCGCAGGTGCTGCTCGTACTGCGGCAGTTGGTGCGCGAGGTCGGAGAACTGTCCGAAGATGACATCACCGACGACCCCGATCAGCGTGAGCGCCAGGGCGATGGATACGATCACGGCGATCAGCCGGTTGATGTGCCAATGCTGCAATCGCGCCACGATGGGCGCCAACAGGAAGGTGAGCAGGATGGCAAGCGCGAGCGGGACGAAGAGATCCTGCGCCAGACGGAGCACGGCCACGACCACGATTACCGTGAGGAGCACGGTTCCCGTCGGTCTTGCGTGGGTGTTGTTCATATTGGCTCAAAGTCGCCGGCGGCGCTTTGCTCGGCTCCGTCCCTGCGCCGAGCCCTTCGGGCCGGCTGGCGCCGTCCAAAATCGCTCCCGGCAATTTTGTGAGCAGCCAGCCATTGCGCTCGTCTCGATCTCGCGATCCCGGGAGCGGCCCGGGATCGCTCAGTTACCTGCTTTCGCACGGTGCAACGCTCTATGCAATGCCAAGTTCCAGTTGCTTCAGGCGCTCGATCTCATCCCGGAGACGAGCGGCTTCCTCGAACTCCAGGTTGCGCGCGCGCTTGTGCATTTCAGCCTCGAGCCTCTTCATCTGCTTCGCCAGCGCCTCCGGCTTGAGATCCACGGCAGCGGCAGCTTCGCCGCGCTTACCGTCGCGGCGCCGGCCGCGAGTCAGCTGCGAGGGCTGGGGCGCGCCGCCGCGGGCACCTTCCATGATATCGGCGACCGCCTTGTGGATGCCCCGGGGCGTGATCGAGTGCTCCGCGTTGTATTGAACCTGCTTGGCGCGCCTGCGGCCGGTCTCCTCCATCGCACGCTGCATGGAGCCGGTGATGTTGTCGGCGTAGAGGATGGCGCGGCCGTTGAGATTGCGCGCGGCGCGGCCGATCGTCTGGATGAGGGAGTTATCGGAGCGCAGGAATCCCTCCTTGTCCGCATCGAGAATGGCGACGAGTGACACCTCGGGCATATCGAGGCCTTCGCGCAACAGATTGATGCCGACCAGGACGTCGAATTTCCCCAGGCGCAGATCGCGGATGATCTCGGTCCTCTCCACCGTCTCGATGTCCGCGTGCAGGTAGCGGACGCGCACGCCGTGCTCGCGCAGGTAGTCGGTGAGATCTTCCGCCATTCGTTTGGTGAGGGTGGTGATGAGGACGCGCTCGTCTTTCTCGACGCACTTCTTGATCTCCGAGAGCACATCGTCCACCTGAGTGCTCACCGGCCGCACCTCGACCTGCGGATCGATGAGCCCCGTCGGCCGCACGACGAGCTCCACGGTCTGGCTGGCGTGCTTGGCCTCATAGCCTCCCGGAGTTGCCGAGACGAAAATCATCTGCGGCGCGAGCCGCTCCCACTCCTCGAACTTGAGCGGCCGGTTATCGAGAGCCGAGGGCAGGCGGAAGCCGTATTCCACCAGCACCTCCTTGCGCGAGCGGTCGCCGCGGTACATGGCGCCGAGCTGTGGAATGGTCTGGTGACTCTCGTCGATCACCAGTAGCGCATTACGCGGCAGGTAATCGAAGAGACACGGCGGCGGCTCTCCCGGGGCGCGGCCGGAAAGATAACGGGAGTAGTTCTCGATGCCGGCGCAGTAGCCCACCTCTTTCAGCATTTCCATATCGAACAGGGTGCGCTGCTCCAGGCGCTGCGCCTCGAGGAGCTTGCCCGCCTCGCGCAGCTGCGCCAGCCGCTCGCGCAGCTCCTCGCGGATGAAATCGACGGCGCCGATCAGGCGCTCACGGGGCGTAACGTAGTGCGTACCCGGATAGACCGTGAACCTCGGCACCTTGCGCGACATCGCACCGGTCAGGGGATCGAAGAGCGAGATCGAGTCGATGACGTCGTCGAAGAGCTCGACCCGAACCGCCTCACGCTCCGACTCTGCCGGGAATATGTCAATGACGTCACCGCGCACGCGATAAGTGCCCTGCGTCAGGTCCATATCGTTGCGTGTGTACTGCATGTCTGCGAGTCGCCGCAGGAGCCGCCGCTGATCGATGCGATCGCCCCGGTCGAGATGCAGGATCATCGCAAGGTACGCTTTCGGATCACCCAGACCGTAGATCGAGGAGACGGTGGCGACGATGATCGAGTCCGGACGCTCGAGCAGCGCCTTGGTCGCAGAGAGCCGCATCTGCTCGATGTGCTCGTTGATGGACGCGTCCTTCTCGATGTAAGTATCGGAGGACGGCACGTACGCTTCCGGCTGGTAGTAATCGTAGTAGGAGACGAAGTACTCCACCGCATTCTGCGGAAAGAAGCTGCGGAACTCGCCATAGAGCTGTGCCGCGAGTGTCTTGTTGTGCGCCAGGACCAGCGCCGGACGCTGCATCTGCTGGATCACCTGGCTCACGACGTAGGTCTTGCCACTGCCGGTGACGCCGAGCAGCGTCTGCGCGCTCAATCCGTCGCGAATACCCTCGAGGAGCTTCGCGATCGCCTCGGGCTGATCGCCCGAAGGCTCGAAGTCCGCCTCGAGTTTGAAGGGAATCTGTTCCATGCCGCTGCTGCCGTTGCGCGTCTGGGACGCGTTGTGGATGGTGACGTTCGCCACGATCTCGTAATATAGGGGCGCCTGCCAGTTTTTCGGCGACCCACAGGAAATCCCGTGACCTTATCCGTCTCACGACGCGTCCAGCGCGTCAAGCCCTCGCCGACGCTTGCCGTCACTGCCCGCGCCGCCCGCCTCAAGGCAGAGGGCAAGGATGTGATCGGCCTCGGGGCAGGCGAGCCCGACTTCGATACCCCGGTGCCCATCGCGCAAGCGGGTATCGACGCCATTCGCGGCGGATTCACGCGCTATACGAACGTCGAGGGCATCAACGAGCTCAAGGACGCCATTGCGGCGAAGTTCGCCCGCGACAACGGCATCCAGTACGAGCGCTCGCAGATCCTGGTGAGCTCGGGCGCCAAGCAGGCGATCTTCAATCTCTGCATGGCGGTGCTCGACAGAGACGATGAGGCCGTGATCCCGGCGCCCTACTGGGTCTCCTACCCGGATATGGTTCTGCTCGCCGACGCGCAGCCGGTGATGCCGTTCGCCGGTGCGGCTCAGGGCTACAAAATCACCGCGCGCCAGCTCGCCGCTGCCATCACGCCGAAGACCCGCCTGCTGCTTCTCAATAGCCCCTGCAATCCGACCGGCGCCGCCTATACGCGCGCGGAGCTGCGCGCCCTGGGCGAAGTGCTGATGGAGCACCCGCGCATCGTCATCGGCACCGATGACATGTACGAGAAGATCTACTGGGGCTCGGAGCCCTTCTGCAGCTTGCTCACCGCGGTGCCGGAGCTCTACGGCCGCACCGTGACCATCAATGGCGTATCGAAGGCGTACGCCATGACCGGCTGGCGCATCGGCTACTGCGGCGGACCGAAGGAGCTGATCACCGCCATGGCCACCATCCAGGGGCAGTCGACCTCGAATGCCTCGAGCATCTCGCAGAAGGCGGCGGCGGCCGCCCTTGCGGGCGATCAGGCCTGCGTCAGCACCATGAATGAGGCGTTCAAGCAGCGCCACGATTACGTGGTCCGCGCGCTCAACGACCTCCCGGGCGTGAGCTGTCTGCCCGGTGCCGGAACCTTCTACGCGTTCGCGGACGTCTCCAGAGCGATGGCCGGACTCGGATGCAACACGGATGGAGAGTTCGCAGAGCTGCTGCTCAACGAGGCCGGTGTCGCCGTGGTGCCGGGCTCGGGTTTTGGCGCGCCCGGCCACATGCGCATCTCCTTTGCCTGCAGCCTGCAGACGCTCGAGAACGCAATCGAACGCATCGCGCGTGTCCTCGCCGTGGGAAGCGCGGTAGCGACAAAATCGCCGGGAGCGATTTTGGACGGCGGTAGCCGGCCCGCAGGGCTCGGCGCAGGGACGGTGCCGAGCAACAGCGCCTGAGGCCGGGAGCCTGATGGGCTGGCAGCTCCTCGCGGACCTGCTGGTCGTCCTGCACCTCGCCTTCGCCGCATTCGTCGTCTTCGGCGGCTTCCTCGCCTGGAAATGGCGGCGCGCGATCTTCTTCCATCTGCCGGCGCTCGCGTGGGGATTCTGGGTGGAGACTTCGGGGCAGATCTGCCCGCTCACCCCGCTCGAGATTCATCTACGCCGGCTCGCCGGCGAGGCTGGATACCAGGGCGGCTTTCTCGAGCACTACCTGGTCGCACTTCTTTATCCGCCCTGGCTCACGCCGCCCGCGCAGTGGGTGCTGGCGGCCCTGCTGCTCGTGATCAATGTCACGGCGTACGGCGCTCTGCTGCGGCCTCACCGGCACCTGCGCCGGAAGGTTCCTTGACTAATTCCCGGCCCCCGCCTCAGAATTCGCGCCCTTTCGCGATTCCTTCGCCGGTTCCCCGGTAGCTCAGTCGGTAGAGCGTCGGACTGTTAATCCGTTGGTCGTTGGTTCGAGTCCAACCCGGGGAGCCATAAAAATCAACGACTTACGCGCGCAACGCGAAGTCCGGTGGTCTGAGCACTCAACGCCGTAGTAGTCACGTGGTAGTAGCGTAAAAGCGCTCCGCCACGACCGTATCTCATGTTCCCCCCTGACCCGTCCTCGCACGGCGCCGCCCCGCCGGCGGCTCCCGCACACGGGGGGTCATCATCATGGTTGTCCGAGCGTTGCCGCCGTTTCAAATGCGCGGCAGGACGGTGCTCGATGTCGGCTGCGGAAGCGGGGAGGACCTCATGCATCCGGTATTTGCCGAGGCGGTGGCGAGGTGGGGAATCGATCCCGACGAGCGCGCGATCGAATTGGGTCGCAAGGCCTTTCCGGGCATCAGCCTCATACACGGGTTCGCCGAGAGTCTGCCTTTCGACGACGCGCACTTCGATGTTGTGATGGCGCGAGTGTCGCTTCCCTACACGAATATCCCCGTGGCGCTCGCCGAGATCGCGCGCGTCATGAAGCCCGGCGGGCACCTCTTCGTCACGCTCCACTATTGGTGCCTTCACGCCAAGTGGCTGGCGAATGCCTGCCGCACCGGTGCCTGGAAGCGCGCGGTCGATCTTGTCTTCGTGACGTTGGCGAGCGCCTGGTACGCCCTTACTGGAGTGGTGTTGCGAAAGCCGTGGGGCGGGGGCCGGGAGACGGTCCAATGTGCGTTTCGCATCAAGCAACAGCTATCCAGCGCCGGCTTCCGTGCCATCGAATCCCGTAGGAATGGACGAGACTGGATCGTAACGGCGATCCAAGGAGGTGAGCAACCCTTTACACGCTGACCTGCAAGCGGCCCCTGCCGGCGCTGAAACGCCGGCAAGAGGGCCTCACCACAACCAGCAACAGAGGTGCTGACAATGGCTATCCGTAGTGTATCCCGCGCCGCCAAGGCGCAGTCCGGTTCCACCATGAAGAACCTCGCAGCGATCAGGGTGCGGCGCCGCAAGCCCGCCACAGGAGAACAGATGGCGCGCATCAGCGCCTTCCACAAGTCACCGGCCGGCGTCGCGCTCGCCGAAGCCGAAGACTCGCTCGAGAAGGGAATCGCCGTGGCGTCGGTGCTCCTGGAGGTACTCGAGGCGACGCCCGGGAACGAGCATGAAGCTTCGGTGCTCAGGATTGCCGTCGAGCACCTGGAGGCCGCGGCTACCCGCCTGGACGAGGGCGGCTGTGGCGCCTCCCGCGTCGTGGCCGGCATGGAGGTGCTGTCATGAGCGCCCGCAAGGCATCGCGCGCCGCGAAGGTCCCGCGGTTCAAGGTGGGCGACCTCGCCGAGGTTGTCTACGCGAGGGCGCCGCTCATCTCGCCCGGCATGGAGGTCGAGGTCATTGGAGGGCTGGCGACGCGCGTAGTTCAACATCCCGGCGGACGCCGCAGGGAATACGGCTACGAGATCCAGATCGGGTGCCTGGAGGGGGTCTGCGTGCTCCCGGACCAACTCCGGCCGATCCGACCGGGAGAAGATCCCGTCCATGTGATCCGATGGTCTGAATGCCCGTGGCAGCCGGGAAAGCGCGCCCGGGTGAACAGGCGACGGAAGGAGGCGCGGATATGAGCGCCCGCGCACAACCTCCGATCCTCGACGCCCGAACCGTGTTCGCATTTTGGGCCACGGGATCGGCCGAAGAACGGCGCTTGATCGAGCGCTTCATTGACAAGCTCCTGCGAGAAGCGAACGTCCGGCTCGAGACCGGCAAGCCCGGCGTGCGATTGGTCATCGACAATACGCGTGTGCGGCCATGAGCGGCGACAAAGGAGGCGCTGAACATCGAGACGTAACAAGCAATGCAGACGTCTGCACGAGAGCGCCCCGAAAGGGGCGTTTTCGTTTCAGGGCGGAATCGCGGCTAGTGCTGCGTCAACATCAGTCAAATAGTTCTCGTGCATCTTCTGCACCGGCCCGAAGTTGCTTGCAGCGATGTGCACGAAGCCAGGCTCCGTCTTCCGATCGCTCGACGCCAGTATTTTCACGCGGTCGGGTAGTTGCTCAATCAAGAGATAGGCCTGAAGGACTGCTTTGACTTCGATCGCCGTAAGCAGGCCGATTCTCCCGATCATGCTCTTATAGACCTGGGACATCGTATCCAGCGGATACAGCAGGCCGTCGTGCCTCCCTGGGCTTCCGATCAGTTCGATTCGGTCACGATATGACTCAGCGACCGCTTCGAGTTCGGCACGCAGGGCGACCCTGAGGACGGTCCTCTCGTGCTGCACTTGGCGGCGATGTTGTGCTCGCGCTAGCCACGCGTTCGTCATTAGCGTAACGATCACACCGGTGAACCCCGCCGCCCCGACTATCAACGTTTGATATTGTTGCAGGAGACACATGGGTGTATGAGTATACGCCATCACCCCAGTCCCGGCCAACCATCACCGTCAGAACTCGAGGAGCACCGGCCGTATGTAAGGCAGAGGCTGGTACGCGACGCCACTGCCGGAAGTCAGATACAGCGAAATGGTGTTAGCCGTTCCAGCGCCGCTTGTCGTCAGTGTGGACGGTGGATTCGGAAAAAAGGCGCTCGCCGGATTATCGTAGTGCCAAGGGCTACCCGCGGCCGCCCCCATCCCCATCTGCCAATTAGATGCGGCGTCGTCGGCGCAGATAGCAAGCTGGTACGTCGTGCCTGAGGTGATACTTACCGCAGGGGAGAATGTGGCATGGTTCCAGCCGGAAACGCTAGTGATCTGATTGGAGCTGCCTAACAGATTGCCACTTGCGTCATACGAGCAGAACTCTATATCTCCGAAGGTATTCGGCCCAACGGCAGTGGTAGAGGTCTGAGTGTTATCACCTATTAGAACTGTCATGTTGCGAAGTCACACCCTACTGATATTGGTTTGTTGACATTGCCACACGCGCCCATGTCACACGGTAGACCACTCGTCGTGCCATCCGTGCTGCCGGCGCCAAGACCGAGCGAGCCGACCGCAAGTTGATACTGAGCGCCGTACAAGCCAGTCCCTGTGAACGTCGCCACTCCTGCGATGCTGTGCGCCTCAGCCCCGGTGATTCCCGCTCCTGCCGCCATCGCAGCGGAGAACGATGGAGCACTCGTGAAGATCGCATGCGATGCGCACATGCTGAAATTGTTAGCATCAGGCACGATCGCCCACTGCACGCCGCTCGCCGGAAATAGGTTGTAGTCCCAGACGGCGGGACTCTTGGCAGTGGTCAGGAAATTACCGAAGCCATTCCAGCTTCCGCCGCTCCCGTTGTTCACGTAGATGTTGTTGTAGACCTTGACCTGTCCAATTCCGGATTGGTCCTGAGCCGCATCCGCCATGATCGCCAAGGGGCCTGCGCTTCCTGCGACAGAGACAATCGTGTTGTTGTAGATGCTGATAGGCGTCTGCCAGCCGAAGCTAGACCCGAAGGAGGTTTCACCCAGAGTTGGGAATCCTATGCCCGAGTTCCCCCCGGGGGTGTTTCCGTGAACGATCACAATGTTGTGATGAATAGACGACGCCCTCGTGAGGCCGTTGAAGGTTCCGCCGCCGCTCATCCAGTCCTGGTATCCAGTCGAGCCGATCGAGGTGTAAACGGACATATCCACGTAATTGTGGTGGAGCGTGAACCCCTCGACTCCACCCTCCTTGCCGTAGATGTTCCCGGCCTTTACGCAAGTGTTGAATGACACCTCGACACTCCAGCACTGCGTGCTGAACCCCCAAACGGTGACCGCGTTCAGATGATCCGAGGAGCTCGCACCACCCTGGCCGAGAGTGTCGTGAAACCAGTTGTTTGTGATGAGGCAGCCTTGGCCGCTCGCCGGCTGGAATGGGTCGATCCACAGCGCTACGCAGTTATCTCCGAAGTCGCCTGCATTGAAGCCACCGCCGAAGAACTCGCAGTTCTGCACCGTGACAGGGCCGGTGATGACCGGGCCATCGCCTGAGGAATTGCCTCCGATGCGCACCCCCTTATAGCTGAACCCCGTGAACCTCAACCCGCTGATCACGAGGTAGCCCACCGGGTAGGCAACTGGAAATTTGCCAGTGTGCGCGAGAATCGGACCATTGAAGACTCCGGGTCCTGTCGAGTGGAACCCGCCGAAGAGCCCATTGGCGAAGGCGCTGATCGTCGCGAGCCGCGGCGTCTCGATGCCGCTGCTGTTCGAGCTCCCGAGGTAAGTAGGCGATGCCGCGCTACCGCCGGGTATCTGAAGCGCACCGGTAGATGAGTCGTTCACCATCATGGCGCCGACGTTGTACGTCCCCTGGTCGCCTATGAGCCCTATCCTGGTGCCGGCGAGCTTCGACCAGTTCGGGCTCGAGGTCCTCAAGCTTGTGATCGCCCACGGCTGCGACAAAGTACCGGGGTTCGAATCGGATCCCGCCGGCGATATGTAAAAAGTTGAAAGTCTGCCCCAGAATCCCGGGAAAACCGGCTGCCAAGGCGATATCGCGTGCGCCGCCAGCGAGTAAAATCTGAGTCGATGGCATGCCGCGCGATAGCGCCGCTGCACACGATAGACCGGCGAGCGCAAGAGCCGAGCGTTGCGACCCTGAGCCAGCCGAGCGCGCTGTGGCGGCGGCGGTGAAGACATTCTGAGGTGCGTTGCCCGCCGGATAGCGCGCATGCCACTTGTTATCAAAGCTCGGCGCAGAGCACTGGACGAGATAGCGGGCCATCAGTGCGATCTCGCTTTCGGTGACTGCAGTCGCAAAGTCTTGCGGAGTCGCCGGGCGTATCGCCGGAAGGCGCCGTGAGATCGTTTGCGGCCGCGGCTCACGATCAGGTCCCTGGGGGCGCCGGGCTCGCCACGAATGCAGTTGTCCAGGCATCCGCATCCGGCTCGCGGTAGCTTCCGAAGTGATGGACTTCGTTGATCACAAACTCACCTTGGAAGATGCTCTTGCTTTTGGCAGGCAGGGGAACGCTAGGCGTGGTATTCGCGGCGCCGGCTGTCGGGCTCAAGATGGCATAGGGAGCGGCGACGCCTTGCGGGAATCGAATATGGTTTCCGACGCCGATGTCCGCGCGCAGCACGGTCTTGAAGCTGACCTGCGTGCCCAACAGCCAGGTCGGCTGCCCGATCAGATCCTCGAAGTTGATGGGTACCGTGACGGCGCTTCGGCCGTTTATGCTGTTGGTACCGTCGAATACATAGATCGTGTCTCCGGTCACTGTCATCTTCACGCCGGGGTAGTCAAAGCCCAGGATCTGCGCGCCGAGTGGTTGCGTGACCCCGAGAAGATAAGAAGCCCACTGCGATGGAGTTGCATAGTAGCCCGCCTCATCATTCGGGAGGAGGATTCGTGGATCGATATATATTTCGGTCTTGAACTCGGGAAGCGCCGCTTGCAACGCTGCATTGATCGCGTCGTAGAGCGAGGTGCCGGCCGGCCAGAAGAACGACACCTTGCGATTGAAGATGCTGTCTGTCGTTCCGGGCGGCCCGGGGTTCACGATGAGGTTGAGCGTCTGATTGACGCCTTCCCAATTGCCATATGCTTGAAATACGTTTCCTTCTGCAATTACACCAGCTTGTGCGGGGTTCGCGAGCGGGAGGCCTGGAGCCATGCCCGCCTTGAGTTGAAAGCGCATTCCCGAGAGGTTCGCCGCCTGGCTGATCATTCCAAGGCCGACACCGTAGATCTTGATTAAGAACGCCCCCTGCGGCTGCGCCAGCTGGGTGACCGGTATGTCAAACTCGATGTGCAGTGCGCCCGGGTCGGTCTGCATTCGACCTGAGAAGGAATCCCGGTAGAGACTGGAGAAGGTCGGGCCCGTGCCACGCTGAAATCCAACGCCGCGCGGGAGGAACGGGCCGAGGTTAATAGCTGCTCCGTGCTCTGGCGAGAGCGGGTTTTCTGAGGCCACTATGCCGCGGAGCAGCTGACCCAACGCGCTGAAATTGACCTGCCGCGGTGCGAAGTATTCGCCGCTCGGCACTATCGACTCTCCCGTTCTGGGATCCGAAAGTGTCAGGCTGTAATACCTCACTGCCCGACCTCGCGTCCGTGCTTCACTGCGGAACGCCTGCAAGAGCTGCAGCCGAGAACACCGGGTTGGCGCCGGTCGCGTGGCGAGCGGTGACGATAATGCCGCTGTTGGGTGAGACTGCCTGAACGTAGGTCCGGACAGATCTCGGAAGTCCTACGCCGCGGCCCCGTCTCGCAGCACTCGCGAGCGCGGCATCCATATTGCCCTGACCCCAGTTATACGCCGCAAGCGCTTCGGCCGCGCTGCCGTGGTAGTGCTTCACGAGCTCCGCAAGATAGCTGGCCGAGGCGCGGCCCTGCTGCACGATGTCGAAGGGGTCCGTGACGCCGAGCATCTTTGCTGTCCCGGGCATCATCTGGAACATCCCCATGGCGCCTTTCCGGGAGACCGCGTTGACGTTGAATCCCGACTCCGTCTGCGCAAGGCGCACCATCGTTCCCGCCGGTAGTCCGTTCGCCTGATCCAGCGAGGCTAGGAATCCTCTGAGCTTTCCCATGTCGCCGGAGGTGGGGTGGCCATACCTGAAGTGACTCGAATCGACTCCGGTTTGCCAGAACTCCTTCTGTTGTCTCCAGAAGACGCCGAACGTATCGTGCGGGTCGCGAGCACCTGGGTTGGTCGGGTTGCCGAACCACCTGTTGAATACGGCCGCGACCTTCTCGATGTCAGCCGTGAAGTCCGTCATCGCCTTCAGGAATCTCGGCGTTGAGAACTGGTTCAGCATCGTCGCGAGGTTGTCGATGCCCTTCTTCATCTCGGGACCAGTCATCACCTTGGAGAGAAACCCCGAGAACGCTACCGACAGCCGCTCGAGCGGCTTCTCGAGCGGCGCGAGGCCGACGACGAAGGTCTTGAAGATCGACGACTTCGCAAGTTCCATCTGATTGGTGAAGTCGGTCCACTTGCGCGCGACTCCGGGCGGTAGGCCGAGCGCATTGCTATCACGTCCCTCGTGCCGCATCTGCCGGTAGAACTCATCGGCCGGGATATTGCGCAGCCTCATCAAGGTCTCGAGACCGCCGAAGGGACCGAGCCCGTAGGAATCGGACGCGGTCCCGAGGAGCCCTCGCGGCGTATTTACGGCCAGCCGCCTCATAGCCTCGAGCATCTTCAGGGAAACTTGTTCCGTCGATCCGTTGGGGTTTACGCCCATGGCGTAGAGAGGCCCCTGCAGAGCCGGGTTCGAGACCGCCTGATTGATGGATGAGAGGAATGAGCCCGGGTCCGTGAACCGGCTCATGTTGATATCAAAGGATCGGAAAGAGCCATAATTCATCCCGAGGCCTTGGTATCTGAACCGGGAAGTGGCAAGGCTGCCCGCCATTCGATCGATACCAAACAGGGACCCGCCAAGGAGGCCTCCGCCTATCATCGTGCCCCACTTCATGAGCTCTCGACTGATGCGAAGCGCGTTGCCGAGAGCCGAGCGTGAGTCAGCCGCAATGCCTTGCCAGATCCGTCCGGCACGCTGCTGCGCTTTGTCTCCGCCGCCGAATTCCCGCATCACCTGGTTCTGCGCGAGCATCGCAGCGGTCGTCTGGCGGAAGGCCTTGTCGACCTTTTGCCAGACGCCAGGAGTCTTCGCGAGCCGCTCCTCGTACTGCCCGAAGAGCTTGTTGAAGCGCTGAAACTTGGAGTCATCCAAGGGTATGTCGATAACGGGCATC